>JGI994J12354_10003993_pt1 | contig 13487 bp, 10 predicted proteins | sample IntmicLarv3ML3BL_FD_12354 | JGI IMG/M metagenome (IMG submission 12354)
CGGGTGAAGCCGCCGATGTACAGCAAATCGGGCTGGCAGATGTCCATGACACGGGTGTCGATCATGCGGTTCCAGATGGTGTCGATGTAATCCTGCTCGCCGCCTGCCACGGGCAGATCGAATTTCGCGCAGGCCTCGCGCACGGCCTTGGTGGCGTCGGTGTCCCAATACGGGCACGGCTCCTCATAGAACGTGACGCCTTCGTCCTTGAAGAATTTTCCCATCTCGATGGCGCGTTCCACGGAATAATTGCCGTTCATGTCGATGTAGATTTCGCTGCCGGGGACGGCGGTCTTGATCATCGCGCGGGTCATGTCCTCACAGCGGTTGGGCCAGAAATCCTTGTCCTTGCCCACGGGGATGCTCGGGTGCAGCTTGATGGCGCGGTAGCCATATTTGTCTTGCAGGGCGCGAAGGCGGTCGGCCTCCTCCTGTACGGGCAGGTCGCGCTTCATGCTGGAGGCGTACAGGTCGATGGCGTCGCGCTTCTGCCCGGCCAGCTTGGCGACGGAAAGCCCCTTGCGCTTCGCCTCCAGATCCCACAGCGCGGTGTCGATGCCCGCCGCCGCGCGGGAGAGGAAGGTGCCAAGATATTTGTATTGCTCGTTCATGATGTCGTCGGCTACGGTGGTGTAATCCTCATACGGGCGCAGTGCGATGCCCGCTGCCGCCCGGTGCAACACCTGCGCGGAAATATCCGCCGAAAAGGGAGCCGTCATGCCCCAGCCCTGCGCGCCCGTTTCGTCGGTAATGCGCACATGGCAGATGTCCTTTGTCGAGAAGGTTTCGATGCTTGTCAGCCGCATGGTGGTCATCCTCCTTATAGTCGTGATGTGGAACAAGGGAGGGGAAGCAAGAACGAGGGCTAGGAGGGTTCCCCGCCGATGATCACTTTTTCTTTGGGAAGCCATGTCACAAGGCCCTTTGCCAGGGCAACGTCGTCCACGGGCTTGGACAGGAAGCCGGTGAAGCCGTTGGCAAAGAAGAGATCCGCCGCGCCCGTTACAGCGTTGGCGGTCAGCGCGACGATGGGGACGTCCTTGGGCCAGCCTTCCAATTGGCGGATGGCCAGCGCAGTCTCTATGCCGTCCATTTCCGGCATCATGTGATCCATCAGGATCAGGTCGTATTCGTTCGCGAGGCATAGCTCGATGGCGAGCGCCCCGCCCAGGGCGGTGTCCACCTCGATGCCGTAGGATTCCAGCAGATACGCGGCCACTTGCAGGTTGATTTCTATGTCGTCCACCACCAGCGCGCGCGCGTTTTCGGTGATAAAGTCCATCAATTGGGACGCTTGTATGGGAAGTTCGGCTTCCGTGCCCGGCTCCAGCGGTATGCGCACCGAGAACGTGGAGCCTTTGTTGTATTCGCTTTCTACGTGGACCTCGCCGCCCATCATCTCCGCCAGACGGCGGGTGATGGCCAATCCAAGGCCCGTGCCGCCCACTTGCTTGTTGCGCATCTGCTCAAGCCGCTCAAACGCTCCGAAGAGGCGGGGTAAATCGTCCTTGTGTATGCCGATGCCCGTATCGGAGACTGCGAAGACGATCTCCGTGCCTTCTCCCCGGTATACGCGCAAAACCACGCTGCCCTCCTGGGTGTATTTCAGCGCGTTGTTGAGCAGGTTGGTGATCACCTGATCGATGCGCTTGTCGTCTCCGAAGACGATGAGAGGCAAATCCGGGGCGTATTCGCACGTGAAATTCAGGTTTTTCTGGGAGAACATCAGCGAGAACATGCTCTTTAAGCGGTCCAGCAATTCGGCGAGGGGGAAGTATTCCGGCAGGATCTCCAGCTTGCCCGCGTCGATCTTGGTGAAGTCCAAAATGTCGTTGATCAGACGCAGCAGAGCGACGGACGCTTTGCGGATGCCCTCCAGATGCTCGCGCTGCTTGCCCGCGAGGTCGCTGTTGCCAAGGATGTTCGACAGGCCGATGATGGCGTTCATCGGCGTGCGGATCTCGTGGGAAACCATCGCGAGGAAGTTCGTTTTGGCTTCGCTCGCGCGTTCGGCATCTTCCTTTGCCAGCATCATCTCCGTGGAATCGTGAAAGAGCAGCATCGCACCGCCCGCTTTTCCTTCCGCGTGGAACATAGGGGTGAGCAGCACGCTGAAATCGCGGGAGACGCCATGTTTGCCAAAGTCTACCACCTCGAGCGTGTCGTAGACACGCTCATCCGTCCCCTCGAAAACAGCCTTCATGCGCGTGAGAAGCGAATCGGAGACAATCCCCGGAAGAAGATCGGTGTAGGGAGCATCTTTGACGAGGCCCCATCCGGCGACGCCTGTGCTGAGCAAATAGCTCTCCGTGCAATAGGCAAGCCGTCCCTCGCTGGTGAACAGAAGGATGATGTCGGGACAATTGCCAAGCAGGAGGTTCATGTACTGCTCCAGCCGTGATTTTTCTGCTTCTACGATCGCGTTGAGGCTTTGCCGCGCGAGCTGGTTGATGCGGTTGCGCTCGATCACTTCTTTGGCAATAACCAACTCGCGGCTTGCCTTTTTTGCGGCAACGCGCAGTTGCTTGTTTTCGTCTTCCAGCGCGGACACATATTCTTCGCTGTGCCGTTCGGGCATGTTGGCATGCCTCCTCTTTTAAGGAATGGACCGACTCTTTCTACACGCGTCCTACCCACGCAACGCGTTCGGGAGGGGCTTAAAGCATGCAGACGATGAATGTGTCGTTATGGTTGCGGTTGGAGACATTCCCATCGGCATTGTAGACAGGGCAAAGCTCGCCGCCTGAATAGCTCAGCGAGAAAGGAACGTCCCCCCAGGGATGCTCCGATACTGCGCGGCTTTCCGCCATGGGGTCGTAATCCAGGGCAAAATAGCGGCCGATGCACGAGAACATCAGCACACAGTCTTTCTTTCCGGCGGATTCCATGCCGCGCAAGGTCGTTGCCGTAGTGGAAAGAACCTGCCCGGCATCTATGGAGCCGACCGACAGCGTCGCGCCCACCGGGATGTCGCCTCCGCATACCGCATAGCCTTCCTCGGTGATGTGGAACATGACGCGCACGACGGGAACCGTTCCGTCGTTGTAGTCCACGATGAACGGGAACGCGTTGACACCCTCGAGGACGCCGTTTTCGTTGGAGGACATGCCCAGAGAGCGCAGATATTCCAGCACGGGAACGCCGTTGACCGTTTGTAATTGGTTGCCCTTTGCGGCGGTGACGATTCCTTTTTCAGGAAAGACCTTTTCGTCGGAAAGATTGGCGATCATGAAGGCCGGCTGGATGTCTCCATAGAGCAGCACATAGGCCATGCGGTCGTAGTATGCCATGCCGCCGTGGAGAACCTGCGCGGCGTGATAATCGTTATGATGATCGCACACGATCGTGCCAAAGGCGGGAACGCCGCCCGATACTTTCGTAAGACTTTCTATGTAGAAATCTCCTCCGACATTCATCAACAGCGGCGCGAACACAAGCATGAGCGCGGGGCTGTCCGCATATCCTTCGCTGGCGCGCGCGTAACCGTTTTGGATTGGCGCAATGTCCTCCGCGGTGATTGCGTCGGATAAACCGCAGGAAAACTGTACCTCGTCGCTCGTGAGAACGGTAAGCGTCAGAAGCATATTTCCTACCGCGTCGGGAACGGCGTTGGCGATGGTGGTCGTTCCGACGATGGGGAAGCTAAGAGCGTCGCTCAAGGCGGAGACTACTTCGGTTTCGACATAATCGGCAAAACACGAAACGATTCCCACCGAATGGGCCAGAAGGGTTTCTGCCGGACGCAACTGCGCAAGAATCTCTTCAACGGCTAAATCCGGCTCATCGATCTGCTCTGTGTGAGCGGTCAACATCGTAATCATGATTCATCTCTCCTTGTCAAATAAAACCATTGCCCCCGCGCATGATGTGAGCGCGGAGGTTTTTCCGCTGCGTTTCAGCGATGGAAGGTATCTGTAATAAACATACCATAAAGATGCAAAACCTGCCACATATTTTCTCAAAAATGGCAGCGGTTCCCAGTGGCTTCTCCTTGAGCCGCAGGCGCAAAGCGAAATATCCACAAAAAAGTTTTGTCGAAACTGCTTGACAAGCATGCGCAGACTCTCTTGCCGAATGTACGGAATGTGTTCGCAGGTATGGTCGGTTTTCCATTCTCCTGTGGATAACCACGCAAAAATGCGGTTTTAGACGGTGAAAACTGTGGATAACCCTGTGGACAGTGTGGATAAAGCGCCGAAGATGCACGAATGATTTTTGTATGAGCATGGATATCGTTCGTATATTCTGAAGTGCCACCGGGCGCCGCCTGTGCCGGAAGTGTATACGGAGCCTCTTTCTTTCATACCTTGTAGGGAATCGGCGCAAAATGAAAAATGAGAGGGGTGGCCTCATGGACAGAAAACAGATCGTGGCGGCTGTGTTCATATTGGCGCTGTGCCTTGCGCTGGCTGCGGTAAGACGGATGCCGCCCGAAGCATCGGAAACCGCCGCTTCCGCGCCGCTGTCCGGGCTGACGATTGCTCTGGACCCGGGGCATGGCGGATATGATCAGGGCTGCCAAGGCGCGTCGGGCACGCTGGAAGCGCCGTTGAATCTGGACGTGTCCCTTCGTCTGCGGGCGGTTCTGCGGGATATGGGGGCGCGTGTGGTCATGACGCGGGAGGAGGACCGGTCGCTCGTCGATCCGAATGCCTCCGGCAATCGAAAGAAGCAGGATATGGCGTTGCGGGAGGATGTTATCGTGGGCAGCGGAGCGGACATTCTGCTGTCCATTCACATGAACGCATACAAAAAGCCCGGCCCTGCAGGGGCGCAGACGTATTACCGGGAGGACAGCGCAGAGGGTGCCGATCTCGCGGGCGCGATACAGGCGGCGTTTCGCGCGCTGGATGGCCGCCACGACCAAGCGGCGCGGTGTGGCGACTATTTTGTTTTGGGCACTTGTGAGGCGGCCGCGCTGGTCGAATGCGGGTTTCTCTCCAATCCGCGAGAGGAAGCGTTGCTTCGCACGGAAGCGTATAGGGAGTTGCTCGCCAATACGATCGCGCAGGGTGTGATGGGGTATTGGGCGCCGCCGGAGGGATCTGTGCGGTGATGCAGCGGGAAGTTCGCTTGAGAAACCTTGCTGGTGGCATCAAGCGGTCGCGCGAAGAGAGATTCCGTGTGTGCGCTTTTAGGGGTTGCCTGTTTCTCTTGATAAGGCTCGTGCCCGAGCCTCTGCCCTTTCAACCACTTCCGCATCGAATCCGATCATCGCAAGCAGGGCGATCGCATTGCGGCTGAGCGACCGGCCCTTTCGTAGGACAAAATCGAACCGCACGCCTTCGTTATCGAGCGTTTCAGCAAAGTGATAATTCGCATACACGCCATCCAACGCGTATGTCAGGTCAAGATCGTGCGTAGCCGCGACGCATAGGCAATGGAGCCTTGAGAAGGTGCTGAGGATTTCCGTTGACGCCGCGATTCGCTCGATGGTATTGGTTCCGCGTAAGACCTCGTCTATGAGCAGCAAATGAGGAACCGTATTGTCCTTCATGTCGTCATACATGCGCTTTATGGACTGTATCTCGACGATGAAATAGCTCTTTCCGGAATGAATGTCATCTCGCAACGCCATGGAGGACTGTACTTTATACAAAGGAGCCTCATAGCATTCCGCCATGCAAGTCAGGACGGATTGCCCAAGGATCGCGTTCACCGCCAGTGTTTTCAGAAAGGTGGATTTGCCGGATGCGTTTGACCCTGTCAGCAGGATGTGCCGTTGAGTATCGATGTCGTTCCGGACTCCATTCCGTAGCAACGGATGATAGATGCCGGATGCCTTGAGCCGGATGTCCGTGCACCATGTAGGCTCGCACCAGTCCCCTGCCTCTTGCCGGAAGACATCGATGGCGAGCATTGCGTCGATCAACCCGAGAAGAGCCAGCATCTGCTTCAGTTCTCTCTTGCGCCTGCGTATTTTTCTTGCAATGATCAGATACGAGACTGCGGAAAGCAAAAAAGAGTAGTTGATGAACAAGGTCAGTGGGTTTGTGTCATAAAGAACAGAGAGGATGCCCCGATCGGGAATGCCTCGCAATCCGGACATGAGAGCATGCAGAGATCGAAAGAACGGAAAATTTCCCTCTTTCTGCTTGCATAATTCTCGCGAGCAGCGCAAAAACAGGAGCAGATCCCCTACACCTTCTGCCGCATAGGCAAGGCGTGCGTTTAGCAAAAAGCCGGTCACAGTGTTTACGGCAAAACTGATCGTCGCGATGATGATTCCATACCTCCACCCCAGAAAGGCGAGCGTCAATGATACAGCGAGAATAGCGGACAACGCTGTGCATATCCAAAGCCAGCCCCCGAATGCAGGAGCCTCCAGGGCAGCCTCCAGATTCGTCGCCCTACGGCGGTTGGTTTTGCTCAATACCTGACGCATGGCCGCGCCCTCGACCCTGTGGGCCTGTATCCACTTGAGTGATTGCACCCGGTCGTCAAGAGGATCGGGTGTTGTAGCGGGGTTTCGTAACAGATTGTAGATGGCTGCATCGCCCGGGAGCGTTTTTGTCAATGCGAGTTTGGCGTAGATTGCATCCATGGACAAGTCATTCCATGTGATGTCATCAAGGAAACCTGTACCCTTTTCATAAAGAAACGATTGGGTAGAGGTAATTTGCCGCAATTCATCCGTCGAAAATTCGCGCCCTTCGCAGTCGTTGGAAGGTTTTCGGGAGAGCAACGCTTGGATGGATTGGAAGATTGACTGCATGTGCCGCTTTCGTCCTTTCAATAAGCCGCGATATTCCAACTTTGCAGGAGTGTGCTTCAGAATGCGGCACATGCAATCAGGGCTTGCACAGCCCGCACGGCGCATAGCCCCTCTGCACCGCTTCCTCGCGGCTCTCCAGCACGACCCGGTTCTTCTCAGAGGGAAGCCCGGAGCAATTCGGCATATGAAATTTTTTTGTATTTGTGTTCCCGATGTATTCCTGCACGTTGATGGATGCGCCGCCGGAGAGGCCATCTGCATCCTTTGGCGCGCGCCGGACTGGGCTGGCCTCTCCCTGCGCGTCCACCGTGATGCTCCTCCCGTCGCTGGTCATGCGTATCGAACCCAGCGTGTCCGTGCGGTACACGGTGGCTCCGGCGTCGCGGTAGCGGCTCATCGGCCCATCGTGCGGATGCCCATAGCTGTTGTCAAGACCGCAGGAGACGACGACCATTTCGGGATAGGCCGCCCGCAGAAACACATACGATGATGACGTCTCGCTGCCGTGATGCGGGGCCTTGAGCACCGTGCATTCCACATCGTATCCCATCGACAGGATGTCTTTCTCGGCGGCTGCCTCTATGTCGCCTGTAAAGAGAAAAACATTCTCTCCATGGTCGACGCGGGCGACGACAGAGTTGTTGTTCATGTCGTCGTAAAGCTTGACAGGGCCAAGCAGGGTCATGGTATATGTCCCCACGCGGTAGACCGATTCAGGCTTCGCGCGGACGATGGACACCCCATTGCGGCGCGCCGCATCCAGCACATCCTCATATGTCTTGGTGTCCCCTTCTTTTTCGGGAAGAATCAGCGTATCCACCGGCACAGCGTCCAGAACGGCGTCCAATCCGCCGACGTGATCCTCGTGCGGGTGTGTGCCGATCGCATAATCCAGCCGCTCGATGCCCTGTTCGCGCAGAAAGGCCACAACGTCCTTCGCCGTGGCGTTGCCGCCCGCATCCACCAGGACGGACGCGCTTCCATCGCTCAGCAGCGCACAATCCGCCTGCCCGACATCGACAAACCAGACGGCCAACTCGCCCTGAACCGGCGCAGCGGGCGCGCCCATATGCGATGTGGCAGCCGGCGCGACGTAGTAGCCGGAGGGACTGCCAGATACCGGAGAACAGGAAGAGGACAGGAAAACAGCCGCCAGCAAGGCGGCTAACAGCACAAAGCCTCTGGCGCGAAGTCCAGGTACGGAGAACATGCCTTTCCTTGCCATCAAATCTCTTCCTCTATGTAGAACGAAACCGCGTTGCGTACGCGTTTGGCGTCGTAGAGTGCCTTATCGGCTCTGCTGATGGCATCCGCCACGGTTTGCCCCTTGATGACCATCGTCGTGCCAATGCTGATCGTCACATGAACATCCGTCCCGGATTCCTCGTCGTGAACGGACATATCTTCCACCGCGCTGCGAATGCGTTCGATGACCTTATGCGCAGTCTCCTCGGTAATGTCCGGAAGGCACGCGGCAAACTCCTCGCCGCCGAACCTGCACAGAGAATCCGTCTTTCGCAGAGCCTCCGTGATGGTATCCGCACATTTCTTGAGCACGATGTCCCCAAAGGGATGGCCATATTTGTCATTGATGTTCTTGAAATGATCCAAATCCGCCATGAATACCACAATGGGACTGTCCTTTCGATGTGCGTCGCGTATCAAAAAGCGCAAGCTGGAAAGGAAGTGCGTCTTGTTGTACGCCCCCGTCAGGCCATCGCGCGTGGCGAGGCGAATCATGCGGTTGGAGGAAAGCAAAATCGTCGCGCCCACCAAGGCGAGCATGGCGGCAAGGCTTCCGATGCTGGCGGCCAATTGGTTGAAGATGACGTCATGGTACTGCTCGATGGACACATCCACCCCAACAAGGCCAAGGAAGGCTCCGTCCTCCGGATCGATGATGGGCGCATAGCACGTAAGCAGTGTGCCATAGTCGTTGGTGACAAATTTTTGAGGCACAAAGGGCGCCCGCGCCTCATACGCCAGATATTCCGAATCGGTCAACCGATCGACGCTGCCCGGCGAGGAAAAGAAAGGGGAGTCCACCGACTCTGCGTCGAGCAGATACATCATTTCAGTCTCCGATACGCGAACCTCCGTATACAGATACGCGATGTTCAGTGTGCTGTTGCTGCGAATTTTCATGAGGTTGCTGCGCATGTGGCGGTAATAGTCGCTTTGGGGATCGAGCGTTTTTTGAAATTCGCGGTAGGCCGCAGCGTCTTGTTCGATCAACACAGCGACCGCGCTGGCAACCCCGACACATTTGCTTCCCATTTGCTCCCGCATGATATGTGCGGTACTTGTAAAAAGAAAGACGCTCAAAATGACCAGCACCAGAAGAAAGATGCCCAAAATCAAAAGAAACAACTTGGCAAAAGGAAATCTCTGCAAGATAGCTTCATCTCACAATCCTAAGAATAGTGCGACAAAATGATTATACCATATTTTGTGTCTGCCGCCTATCATTCTCCAGATTCCCGTGGGACACAGTGGTTCTTCTCGTATATTTAACGATAGCTTGATAATTCGCAAGGAGGTGCTAAAGCAAAATCTGTTTCGCAAAACAAAGAGGGAGCGCGCGCACTTTGTGGCGGCATTGTGGTATACTGTTTCTACCCAATGGATTTGAAAGGAGAAAACCGCTCATGAGTAAGTTACCCGTTGCGCTCGGCCTGTATTCCGTAAGAGGAACGTTGTTTTCGGACATGAAGGGTACCCTTTCCAAGGTCAAGGACATGGGCTATGACGGCGTAGAGTTTTTCGGGCCGTTTTCTGTTCTTCCGCAGACCATCAAGGACATGTTGGAGGAACTTGGTCTGGGCATCTGCGGCTGGCATGTTTCCCTTGAATCTCTGGAGGGCGTTAACTTTGCGGCGACAGTAGCCTACATGAAGGCCATCGGCGTAGACAATCTGGTCGTTCCCTTTTTAAATGGCGACAGCGCGCAGGAGTGGGAGCAATACGGAAAGCGCATGACCGCCGCCGCGCTCAAGCTCAAGGAGGAGGGCATGCACCTTGGATATCACAACCACGCGCACGAATTCTCCAAGAAATTTGCGGGCAAGACGGCGTGGGACATTCTCTTTGACAACATGACGCGCGACGTATTTCCGCAGATCGACACCGGCAATGGCATGCAGGCCGGCATGGACTTGCTTGCCGAGCTGAAAAAATATCAGGGGCGGTTGCGCACGACGCACTTTAAGCCCTGCAAGGCGGGTGCGCCCGAGCATGGACACGACACGATGTTTGACGATGACGATCACGATCTCAAGGCCGCCGTCGCGCTGTGCGAGGCGGGAGGCGCGACATGGAACGTCATCGAGTTTGAGACGGAAAACACGTACTCGCAGTTTGGCGGCGCGCGTTTGGCGCTTGAGACATTCAAGGCTGCGCTCGCGTAAGCGTTTGCCATACACAACAAGGAGGAGCAAGCACATGTCTTTCAAATGCGCTTTCATCGGGGCGGGCAGCGTGGGCTTCACGCGCAAGCTGCTCAGCGACATTCTGACCGTGCCGGAATTCCACGACATCGAGATCGCTTTTATGGACATCAACGAGCACAATTTGGACATGGTAACAGCGCTATGCCAGCGGGACATCGACGGCAATGGCCTGAGCATCAAGATCAAGAAGACGCTGGACCGGCGCGAGGCATTGCAGGGCGCGAAGTATGTCCTCAATGTCGTGCGCATCGGTGTGCTCGAAGGCTTCGAGACGGACATCGAAATTCCGCTCAAATATGGGCTTGACCAGTGCGTTGGGGATACGCTCGCCGCGGGCGGCATCATGTACGGGCAGCGCGGCGTCGCGTATATGCTCGACCTGTGCCGCGACATCCGCGAGGTGTGCGCGCCCGATCCGCTGATCCTTAACTATGCCAACCCGAACGCCATGATGACATGGGCGGCGATCAAGTACGGCGGGGTTCGGACGCTGGGCTTGTGCCACGGCGTGCAGGGAGGCCATCATCTCATCGCCGACGCGCTGGGCGTCAAGAAGGAAGAGCTGGACATCGTCTGCGCCGGACTGAACCACCAGACATGGTACATACAGGCGAAATACAAGGGCAAGGACATGCTGCCCGGTCTACTCGAGGCCATCGAGAAGGATCCAAGGCATCAGGATAAGGAAAAGTGCCGTATCGATGTGATGCGCAACTTTGGCTATTTTTCCACCGAATCCAACGGCCACCTGTCCGAATATCTGATGTGGTACCGCAAGCGTCATGACGCGATCGGCGACTACATCTCCATGACCGATTATGACTGGATCAACGGCGAGACGGGCGGATACCTGCGCGCATGCCGCGAGGGGCGCAATTGGTTCGAAACGGATTTCCCCGCGTGGCTGGAAGAGCCGCCGATGCAGTTTGAGCCTTCCTCGCGCTCGGAGGAGCATGGTTCCTACATCCTCGAGGGGTTGGAGACAGGCCGCGCTTACCGTGGACATTTCAACACCATGAACAACGGCTGTATCACCAATTTGCCCGATGAGTGCATCGTCGAGGTACCCTGCTTTGCCGATGGAAACGGCATCTCGGTGCCCAAGGTTGGCGACCTCCCGCTGGGCTGCGCGGCAATCTGCTCGCAGAGCGCGTGGGTGCAGAGGCTGGCGGTGGAAGCGGCTGTTGCCGGAGATATCGTGTTGTTGCGCCAGGCGATGATGATGGATCCGCTCACAGGCTCGACACTGACCCCGCCTGAGATCATCCAGATGACCGACGAAATGCTGGTGGGCGGCGAGCAATGGCTGCCGCAATATGCCGGAGAAATCGCCCGCGCGAAGAAGCGCCTCGCTGACGACTACGTGACGCCCAAGTACGCCGGATACGAATCCCCCTACCGCCGCCGCGTGCGCGACCCGGAGGAGATCCGCGCGGAACGCTCCAGCAAGGTGTCCGCCGAAGACAAGGCGTTTAAGCTGGACAAGAAGGGATAACGAACAAGCGGAAGCGGGAGGCGGTCTTTACAGGGGGCTGTCTCCCCGCCTCTTTGTTGGAGGCAGGCGGCGGCGGATTGGTTGCCGTCTTGTATGGAAGGAAATGCTCATGCTGGAATGGACAATCTTTGGCGTGTTGCTCACTTTATTGGTGTTGCTTGCGGTGTGCGCTTCGCTGAGGATGGGCAGATGGATGCTCTTGCTTCTCATGGATTTGGAGGACGCGCCGCCAACCCGTGGCAGCCGCAAGGTGGAGAAAGGAATGTTTCGCTGCACGGCGGCTGTGCTGTGGGTGGATGTCGGCTTGTTGCTTCTCGGTCTTGCCGTTGGCCTGTTCTATGGGGTGCGGTATGCGTTGCTGATTTCGCTGTCCTTCCTCATCGTACATGCCCTTTTTGTTTTGTGGATTCGCGCCGCAAACGCCTTTTCACGGAAGAGCAAAAAAGCGACGGAGCAATCCGCCATTCCTATTGGGCAGGCCGAAGCACCTGCGGATGGGGACATCACGCTGGAAGTATAGGGGCAGTCTGATAAGGCATAATGGATGGCGAATAAAGAGGTGAAGGATTGAATAACGTAAAATTTTTGCTATTTGATTGGGGCGATACCTTGATGGTTGATTATCCCGATTGTTGTGGGGCCATGGTTACATGGGATGTAGTATCACCTATGCCGGAAGTTACCGAAACATTGCCGGAAATAGCCAAACACTTTCCCTGTGCCGTTGCTTCAAACGCTGTTGAATCAAACGCCGAATTGATGAAACGAGCTTTTCGGCGCATTCAAATAGACAACTATTTTTCCTTATTTATCACTTCGAAAGAACTTGGTGCCGTAAAACCTGAGCGCGATTTTTTTGAGAGAATAGCCAACACTTTGCATCTTGAAACAACACAAATGTGCATGATAGGAAATGACTACAATAAAGATATTGTCGGAGCAAAGAACGTGGGAATGAAAACGGTTTTAGTAACACGGCAAGATGGTGATTACCCGGCGGCCGATTATGTAATATCTTCTTTTGGAGGAATTATAAGTGTTTTGGGCATCTCTGCCTAACAAACACTTTTCTTAGTCTGGTGTTTTTGCAACCAAGCAGTTTTTGCCTATCTCAATTAAATAGGAGTTTATTGATAACTTGGCACAACCATGAGGACAACCTGAACCTATGGAGTTTCCAAATTTTCTTCGGCCTGTCTTCGACACGAAATGAGGTATATAAGACTGGAGACAACTTGCCGCTAGTAGAGGCGCGAAGGTCGGTCGATCCTATTTTGCGCAAGGATATGAGGCGTTTCTCATCAGTGGCTATAACGGAAAAGAGGGAATCCTTTACATGGAGACACAGAAGCGGCGTTGACATGCCCTGCTGTGTTTCCTATAATAAAGTGATTCTAAGTGTTCACACAGGTATATATTAGAAGGAGGCAACTGAACTATGGCAAAAAAGATGACCATCGATGGGAATACCGCCGCCAGTTACGTCGCATACGCGTTTAGCGACGTCGCAGCGATCTACCCCATCACTCCCTCCTCGGCCATGGCCGAGGCGACCGACGAATGGGCGGCGATGGGTACGAAAAACCTCTTCGGCCAGCAGGTTCGCGTCGCGGAGATGCAATCCGAAGCGGGCGCGGCGGGCGCGGTGCACGGCTCTTTGGTGGCCGGCGCGCTCACCTCCACCTTCACCGCCTCGCAGGGCTTACTGCTGATGATCCCCAACATGTATAAGATTTCCGGCGAGCTGCTGCCGTGCGTGTTCCACGTATCGGCCCGCGCGCTGGCTGCACACGCGCTGTCCATCTTCGGCGACCACGCCGACGTCATG
>JGI994J12354_10003994_pt1 | contig 13485 bp, 14 predicted proteins | sample IntmicLarv3ML3BL_FD_12354 | JGI IMG/M metagenome (IMG submission 12354)
CACCACTTTCCATTTTTACACAAAGTTTTTTACATGCTCTACTTTCTAAATTTTTCACTTGATGTACAGTGCTGGGCGAAAACCCATACTACCGTAAGACTGAGTCTCAGGAATGCTGTTATAGCTAAGCGCCGAACCATATTTCATTTCAAGGTACTCTCCACCTCGTACACAACGAGAATCGTCTATACCATATTTTGTTTGTGTCCATTCACTTAAATTTCCTGCAATATCATATATATTGTTTACTCTATGCCTGTTAGATGGTATAGTCTCTACTCCTGTATTTATCAATGTATATTCATTTACAGCTTTTATTAAATCTTCTCCATATGTGAAAGTTGTGCCACCATAATTCCCCCACGATGAACTATCATCCCCCACAAGTGCATAAGGATCAATTTCTCCACTAAATTTCGTCTCTTTAAACCATTGTAATGTACTATCCCATTCTGCTCCATATGGTAAATGTCCTACAACTTTTGCATCACTTGTATACATATTCTCACATGCTGTTTTTGCATCCACCTGTGATATATCATTCCATAACCTTCCATTTGTAGCTACCCATGTATCATATGTTGCTGTTGTTGATGGCTTACTTACCACTTTTCCCTCTTTATAACTTGCCTCATATCTTGCTATATAAAATCCTCCATATTCTTCTACACTTGTTATTACCGCTGTATCAATATTCTCTGTAAATTTAGACTCTTCTGGTGTTGTTCCCCCAAATTGTTCTAAAACCGCTAGAAAATATTCAGGTTCTAAATCCCAGCCACAAAAGATTCTCCTGCCAAATTGTTGATTATCAGTAAATGTTCCATCTCTTGTTCCATCTGGTTCCAAATCCTTTACTGGTACCCACACAAATTCACTTCCATTATCGTCTATTATTACCAATCCACCTGCTTTTGTTTTTTCTCCTTCAACTGTACTTACTGTAAAACCTTCTGGTATTGGCACTCCATCTACAACATCAGATAGACTTGCTGGGTCTCCTGTTATTCCTGCATCTGCCATTTTTTCTTCTAGTGTTTTTTCTCCCGCTCCATGTAAATAATCAGCAATATAATCTCTTGCATAATCTAAAAAAGCTTGTTCATTTTCTGATGCCTCTTTTGTTTTTCTTGCTGCCTCTTGTGCTCTTGTTATTATTCCATCTTGTCCAAACAAGGTTGTTATACTCACACTTGCTAATATAAGCAAAATGATAATGGTTATCACTAATGCTATTAATGTGACACCATTATCATTTTTCCTATTTATTTTCTCATTATTATTACTTACTTGTGTGTGTGTGTGTGTGTGTGTTACAGCCCCAACGGTTTCCTTCTTCATAACTTCTCTTCTCCTTTGTTTGATGGGTTGCATACCATGCAACCCCTACATCGTATTTTTTAATATTATATACCATCATTTTTATTTTGTACATACACTTATGGTGTTTTTTTCATTTACTCTAATTCATTTATGATAATGTCTTAACAAATCATTTGAGAAAATGTCCCAACCCAAATTAAATTATAGATACTTTCAATTTAAATTTATATAATTAAAAAATATTAAATTTATTGGAGGTACTAATGAGAAAGGTTGAATTAAATATGAAAGAAGAATTAAAATACAGAACTATCAAAAAATTGATTGAACTTAATGGAAACAAAAAAAGAGCTGCTATTAAACTAGATTGCTCTGTAAGACATATTAATCGTATGATTGCTGGTTACAATGAAAATGGTAAAGAATATTTCCTCCATGGTAACCATGGTAAAAAGCCCTTACATGCTCTTACAGATAGTTTTAAAAACATTGTTATTGATTTATACTTATCTAAATATTGGGATTGTACTTTTACTCTCTTCTCCGAACTCTTGTCTAGTAGAGAAAATATTTCCCTCTCCATAGATGAAGTCAGAGTGTTATTAACTAAAGAACATATTTTATCCCCTAGAACACACAAAACTACTAGAAAAAAAGTTGAAAAGGAGCTTTTACTTATGCAAAAAACCACTAAATCCAAATCAGAATATGCTAAAATACAATCAAATATTGTTGCTGTACAAGAGGCTCACCCTAGACAACCTAGGTGCCAATACTTTGGCGAAGAAATCCAAATGGATGCTTGTATTCATCCTTGGTTTGGAGATTCTAAATCTACATTACACCTTGCTATTGATGATTCTACTGGTAATATTGTTGGTGCTTTTTTTGATAAAGAAGAAACCTTGAATGGTTATTACCATACCACTAAACAAATACTTATGAATTATGGTATTCCTTACAAATTTAAAACAGATAAAAGAACTATCTTTGAATACAAAAGAAAAGGCTCTCCTTCTATTGAAGAAGATACCTTTACTCAATTTGCATATGCCTGCTACCAACTGGGCATTCAAATTGAAACAAGTAGTGTTCCTGAATTTAAACCTCGCGTTGAAAGAGTTTTTCAGACACTACAGACTAGGTTAACTGTTGAACTTAGATTAGCTAACATTAATACCATTGAAGAAGCTAATCTGTTCTTAGTTAATTACATTAGCAAATTTAATAAACAATTTGCTTTATGTATCAATCATAACAAATCAGTTTTTGAAAATCAACCTACAGATGAAAAAATTAATTTAACATTAGCAGTATTATCAGCAAGAGTAATTGATAAAGGTCATTCTATTCAATATGGTAAAAAGTACTACAGACTGGTTAATCGTGTGAATAATCCAATTTACTTTCATCGAGGTACTAGTTGTATGGTTATCAAATCCTTCAACAACACACTATATGCTACAGTTAATGAAACTGTATTTGCTCTTGATGAAATACCAGAAGTACAAGCTATTTCTGAAAATTTTGATGAATGTGAGGTGATAAAAAGCAAGAAAATATATATCCCTAATATGAATCATCCTTGGAAAAGAGAATCTTTTGAGAAGTTTATTGAAAAACAAAAAAATCCTTTAGGAAATGATGTTGCTTAGTTTAAATTTTAGCACTAATTTCTTTTAAAAATTAGTGCTAATGTTTTTACTTTTTTGGGACATTTTCAAAAATGATTGACATCTTAGTTTTTATTCTCTCTTCTATATGCATATATTGGATAATTTAAAACACAAACAATTAATCCTACTATTCCAGTTATTAATCCAATTATCATATCTGATTTTAAAGCTTCCCCAACCATTATTTTACTCATTCCAAATCCCATAACTAAGGCACCAATCATGCCCATGCACCACACAAAAACAATTTCTAGGTTGACTGGTTTATGTGCTTTTTTAGGGTGTGATTTTCTATATATAGGAATAATGCTGAGCAATACAATAAATCCTATAATTGCTACAATAATTCCTGTGCTGAACATATTCCATTCTGGAATCAAACACATACACATTCCAATAGCAAATACCAATCCGCCAATAGTCCCAAATATAATCTCCAATAAAGTTTCTTTTTTCATTTTTTACCTCCAAGTTTTATTACTCTTTTTTTAATCTCTTTTTAGCATCTTCTATTGTTTCTCCATCTTTAGTTAAATACTTATCTACAAATTTATCTTCTATTTTTGTATAAGTACCAACAACAGCTTTTTCAATTTTTTTATAACTTCCAACAACCTTGTCTTCTATCTTTTTGTTAGCAGCTACTAATTTAGATTTAGCCATATTCTCTCCCCCTTTCATTATTACAACACTTGTTGTTTTTATCTATTTATAGTATAATCTGATTAGTTTTATAAAACAATCATCAATCTAGCTACATTTGTTGGAATAAAAGGAGATTTATGAATACTGTTAATAATAAAAGGAAAAAAAATTCTAAAAAAAAAATAGAGAAAGTATTTATTGAACTAATACAATCCAAAGAAATAAATGAAATTTCAGTTACTGACATATGTAATTTGTCTAAATTAAATCGTTCTACTTTTTATGCCAATTATATTGATATATATGACCTTGCCGATAAGATTAAAGAAGATTTAGAGAAAGACTTTTTTAGTTTATATGAAGATGAAAGAAAACATCAGTATAATAGTAATGACTTTTTGAAATTATTCAAACATATAAAAGAAAATCAACTATTTTATAAAACATATTTTAAATTAGGTTTTGATAATAATTATAATATAACAATTTATGATACAAACTTATCAAAAAAATATTTTAATGATAAATTCATTAATTATCATATAGAATTCTTTAAAAGTGGACTAACTGCAATTATTAAAATGTGGCTTAAAAATAATTGTAAAGAAACTCCAGAAGAAATAAATTCAATAATTGAAAGTGAATATTCATATAGAAAAAAAGATTAATTATAGATTTATAATATATGTTTTATTTCTTTTCTATTTTTTTTAATTCTATAATTTCATTTAAATAATGCTTTTCTATTTCTGTAAGTTCACTGTCCAATCTTTTCTTATATTCTTCATACTCTTTATGTACTTTGTCCATTGCTTGTTCATGTGAAATCGTACCAGAATGATTTAATATGTCTTTTTTAGATAGTTTTATAAAACCGTCTAGCTGCTCTATCCAATCTTTCATATACATTGGATTTTCTTCTATTGCTTGTATTTCAGCAAAATCTAAATATGCAGAAACTAATCTATCTAATACAAAAATTTCTTTTTCAACCAAATAATTTTTTGCAACTTCTGTTTCAGCTTTTGTTGGTAAATTGCCTTTCCAATTTGTAAGTCCCATAAAATCTTTTGAACTATCTGCTCTTTCAAATATAAGTTCAGCAGCAGTATGTCCATGACTTGCCCAGTGCATTTTGTTTTGGATAGTTTTGAAAAATAATTTTGTTGTTTCTACATTTGGATCATAATCTATACTTGTAGCATATATATCTAGAACTTTTCTCCAGAATACTTTTTCTGATGAACGAATATCACGAATACGAGTAAGTAATTCTTCAAAATATTTTCCTCCACCAAGATTTTTTAATCTTTCATCGTCCATTGTAAAACCTTTTATAATATATTCTTTTATTAATTTTAAAGCCCATATTCTAAATTGTGTACCAATATGTGATTTTATTCTATATCCAACTGATATAATTACATCTAAGTTGTAATAAGCTACAATGTACTGTTTTCCGGTCTTTAGCAGTTGTTCGTAATTTACGAACAACTGAATTTTCTTCCAATTCTCCTTCTTCAAATATATCTCTAATACGTTCACTTATATTAGATTTACTAGATTGAAACAATTCGACCATTTGTGCTTGTGTTAGCCAAACTGTTTCATTTTCCATTTTTACTTCAACTTTAGTTTCTCCATTTGGGGTTTGATATATTATTATTTCATTTTTATTTTCCATAACTTTTCCTCCTTTTTATTTTGTCATCATAAACATAGAACTGTATTTAAAGCTACACAAAGCTTGTTACTATAAGTAATTTCAATGAAGTCTAGCCATAATAGTTATATCACAAACTTTTTAGCAAAACAATAGTTTGCAATAAAAAAAGAAATGTGATAAAAAACACATTTCTTTTTTATTTAATATTTATTCACTCCTTAAAGCTTCTACTGCATCTTTCTTTGATGCCATACGTGCTGGTACATGACCACCAAGCATTGTTAAAACTGTACTTATTATTACTAATGTTATTGCATGATTTAATTGTAATCCTGCTACTCCCTTTAATTCTGTTGCTTTGTATATTATACTATTTATTGGGAATGTAAGTAAATATGCTATTGTTACACCTAATGTTCCGGAAAACACTCCTAATATACATGTTTCAGCATCAAATACTCTTGTTATATCTTTTTTTCTTGCTCCTAATGCTTTTAAAATTCCAATTTCCTTAGTACGTTCTAATACTGATGTATATGTTATTATTCCAATCATTATTAAACTTACTACAAGTGATATTCCTGCAAATGCTATTAATACTATTGTTATTGCATCCATAATTCCACTTGTTAATCCTGAAATACTGCTTGCTAAATCTGTATAAAATATTTTATCTTCTTTTGCTTTACCAACATTATAATCATCTAAATATGCTGTTAATTCATCTTTTTGTTCAAATGTGTTTGGATAAAGCATTATTATAAATGGAGTTGAATTTCCTCCAAGAATTGATACAAATCCATCTCTTTCTGTTTCTGTCATATCTTGCATTGTTATAACATTTTTATCAGATTCTTTTTGTGCTTTAACTATATCTGAATCCATAGCTTTATTAATAACTACTTGTGATAACTCATCACTATATGCAATACCTGGTGAAAGTAAATTAATATTTGAATCTTCATTTGGTCTTACTATTCCTGCTATTTTTAATGTAATGTTATCTTCTGAATTATACATTGTTTCATAATCTAAACTTGGTAAATATGTTCCCATTGCTGTTTTTGTATAATAATCATTATTACCTATTAATTTAAATTCCTGTCCTACTATATCCTCAAACTTAATACTTTCTACATCTTCTATTTCAAATCCTAAATTTTTAAGTGTTGCTTGATTTACTCTGTTTTTTGTATCTACTACAAGTATTAAATCATATTCACCTTCTGGATAATTGCCAGCAATCAAATCATAATTTCTTTCTATATAAGAACCTTTTTCTTTATTTAATTGTATAGGGTATGATGAAAGTCCCGCATCCCTCATACTAGTCATATTCATTCCTGACATACTTGATGATGACATACCTGATATTCCTGAACTAATAGAAACTGGCATTATTTTATCATCAATTTCACGTATTAAATTCATACTTACTAGTCTTGTGTAACCTATACTACTGCATATTTGTGGGTCTATCTTATTTATATATTCAACATAATCTTCTGTAAATACATTTGTGTGAACAATTCTATTTGCACTTGGGTCATATGGATATATTTCGTCCACTGTTGGAAAGCTATCTTTTGTATTAGCTATTCCATCATTCATTACATCATGCATTTCTTGCATACTTTCTGCATCCATTTGCATTGCATTTTGTGAAATTATTATTGGAAATTCTGCCATTGCATCACTTTGAAATTCATCTACCTTTTTTTGGAAACCTGTAGATAAACTTAATATTACAGCAATCCCTATAATTCCTATACTAGACGCAAATGCTGTTAAAAATGTACGACCTTTTTTTGTTTTTATATTATTAAATGATAAATTAAGTGCTGTTAAAAAATTCATACTTGTTTTTACTAGATTAAATTTATCTTCTTTTGGTCTTTCTTGGTGTGGATGATTGTCTGATATTATTTTTCCATCTTTAAATTCAATAATTCTATCTGCATATTTTTCTGCAAGTTCTGGATTGTGTGTAACCATTATTACTAAACGGTCTTTTGCTATTTCTTTTATTAAATCCATTATTTGTACACTTGTAACTGTATCTAATGCTCCTGTTGGTTCATCACAAAGTAATATTTCTGGGTTATTCACAAGTGCTCTTGCAATTGCAACTCTTTGCATTTGACCACCAGAAAGTTGATTAGGTCTTTTGTGTAAGTGGTCTTTTAACCCAACTCTTTCTAAAACTTCCACAGCACGTTTATGTTTTTCCGCCTTTGATACTCCACTTAAAGTAAGACTCATTTCTACATTTGCAACAATACTTAAATGTGTAATTAAATTATAACTTTGAAATACAAATCCTATAGAATTATTTCTATATGCATCCCAATCTTTATCTTTAAAGTCTTTTGTTTTCTTCCCCTTAATTGTCATTTCTCCGCTATCATATTGGTCTAAACCTCCTATGATATTTAAGCATGTTGTTTTTCCTGAACCAGATGGCCCAAGTATTGCAACAAACTCCTTTTCACGAAATGACACATTAATTCCATCTAATGCTTTTGTTTCAATATCTCCTATTTTATAAGCCTTTTTAACATCAATTAAATTTAACATTTATTTAACTCCTTTCATAACCTCATCTAATGCTTTCAATCCATTTGATATAATCTCTAGTTTTTCCATTGGTACATCCTTAAAAATTTCATCAAATTGTTCAAACTTACCATGCAATTTATTAACAACTTTTTTACCTTCAAGTGTTAATGATAAAGTAACAATTCTTTCATCTTCTAAATTTCTAGTACGTTTTATAAGTCCTAATTTTTCTATGTTCTTACACATTGTAGAAACATTACCCTGATTAAGTCCTATACATTTAGACAAATTGCCAACTGTTATTTCATTATCTTCAGCAATTGCATGTAAAATATATATTTGTATAACTGTCAACCCTTCTTTTTGAACTATTGGACCCATTACTCTTTGCATAGCATTTTTCATATGGTATATTGTTGTCATCATCTCTGACTTGAAATCCTTAAACTGCATATTGCACCTCCTTTGTCGAATTTTGTCAGATGTATTTAATTTAAATTGTATTTAACTTAAATATATTATAATGTAAAAATAGTTTTGTCAATGCAATTCACAAAACTTTCACAAACTCTAGTATAAAACAGAGATATGTACTTTAAATAAAATAAACTCTTCCAAGGCAAGGAGTAATCTGTATGCCTCAAAGGGCTGTCAGAGCTTTATTTTATTTAAAGTACATATCTCTGTTTTGCACAAACTAATTATTCTCATTTTATAAATCTTATCTTATATTTTTCAAATTCTTTAAACTTATTTTCTGTTTGTTCTTCATAACCTGTAATAGAAGACATACAATTTTCCAATATTGTTATTCTTTCTAGTATTTCTGGTTGGTTTTCAAAATATTCTATTATTTGTTCTATTGTTCTTAACACACAATGACTCTTAGCTTCACCTGCTATATAGACCTGTTCATGTGACTCTATTAAATCTAACACTTCTTTATTTATATAATTATCTGGATTATACTCTGGTTTTATTATTCCAAACATTTCTGTATATGAGTCCATACCTTTTCTTATAAAAATAGGAGCATATTTTTCTATTGTTTTTGCAAGGTTTTCTTCTAGTTCTATACCTTTTGTCCCTTTTATACAATGATATGGCCATATGCAAATTGGCATATGTTTTAAATACTCAATAGAATGTTCTACATTTCCGAACAGGCTTATATTTAGAATTACTATCTATTATAGTAAATGGTTCTGGATTGTTTCCATTTTCATCTTGCCACCAACATGAATGAAAAATTTGCATTTTCTCATGTGTATCTAAACTACACATAATTGTATCTATTTTGTTATTATTGATAAATTCAATTAAATTTTTTATATCTTTAATTGAACCAGGGACTGGCAAGCTACCAATCCCCTCCATAAAATCATTTTGCATATCTATTATTACTAATAATGTTTTCATACTTTAACAACTCCGCCCATCATCCTATTTACCTCTTTATAACTATCATTTAATATTGCAGTTGAGCCTCCCGCAATAAGTACCATATCGCCTTCTTTTACAGAACCTTCTTCTTTCACTTTCTCAATTCCTGCCATTAATAAATCATTAATAGTTTCCTTATGTGAAAATAACTTTGGAAATACTCCCCACATAAGACTTAATTGCCTATATGCAACTTCACTTTCTGTTACTGCAAATATTGAACACGTTGGACCTAAACTTGATAATATTCTTGGTGTATCTCCTGATTCAGTGAATGCAAATATTGCAGTTGCCCCAATATTCATGGCAGCATTACATACTGCATAATTTATATTAAACTCATAATCTAATTCGTCTAAGTGATATCGTCTTCTTGAAAATCTACTCCAATAATTTGTATTAGCTTCAACTGTTTCTGCAATTCTTGTCATCGCTTTTACACACTCTACTGGATATTTTCCATTTGCTGTTTCACCAGATAACATTATAGCACTACTTCCATCATATATCGCATTAGCCACATCACTAACTTCTGCACGTGTTGGTCTTGGGTTTTCTATCATTGTTTCTAACATTTGAGTTGCAGTTATTACTGGCTTTCCTGCACATCTTGTCTGTTTTATAAATCTTTTTTGTACAACAGGAACTTCTTCCATTGGAATTTCAACTCCCATATCTCCTCTAGCAATCATTATTCCATCAGAAACTTCTAATATTTGAGCAAAATTATCTATACCTTCTCTATTTTCTATTTTTGAAATTATTTTTATATGTGAGCCATTATTTTGCTTTAAAATATCTCTTATTGCAAGAACATCTTCTGCTTTTCTTATAAATGACGCAGCTATATAATCAAAACCTGCTGTTATTCCATCTTTTATATCTTTTATATCTTTATCAGTAATACTTGGTAAATTAATTTTTATATTAGGTACATTTATTCCTCTTCTGTCCTTTATATTTTCACCATTTATTACTTCACAAACAATATTTGTTCCCTGAATTTCTTTTACTGTTAATTCTATATTTCCATCATCTACAAGTATTGTACTACCAACTGACACATCTTTATATAAATCTGGATATGTAATATGTACTCTTTCATGATTACCCATTATTTCTTCTGTAACTAATGTAAATGTACTACCAGCCTCTAAACACACACTTCCATTTTCAAACTTTCCTGTTCTTATTTCTGGTCCTTTTGTATCTAATAACAATGCCACTGGTAATCCCAATTCTTCTCTGACTTTCTTTATATTTTCTACTTTTTCTGCTTGGTCATGGTAATCTCCATGAGAGAAGTTAATCCTTGCAACATTCATTCCTGCAAGAATTAATTCTCTCAATTTTTCTTCACTTTCACTTGATGGTCCTATTGTGCATACAATTTTTGTTCTTTTCATTATTAAAACATCCTCTCTATTCTGTTATCCATTTTACAAGATTTAAGTTCTCTGGGTCTAATATCATCTCTGATTTTGGCATTACTCTAAATGTATATCCATAATGTCCACCTGATGCTAATTCTATTTGTGCTTCATAAGTATATAACTTTTCTTCTGGTTTAGAATCAACCAAATTCATAGGTATTATCTTAACATCATTTACTATTCCTTCATCAGTTATTTTTCCATAATACACTTCTGCTACTATATTTTTCTCCTCTATATTTGGAGAAAACACATCACATTTTACATGTATAGTATTTCCAGCATCCATAGTTATATCTTTTACATTATTGTTTTGTGAAACAATAATACTATCCCAATTGTGAGTTAAGTCATATTTTAGCTTACTAAGTTCTATTACGCTTTCTATTGTTCCATAATATTTCTTTGTCAAATTTACAAGTGGCATATATAATTGTTCTGTATAGTCTACAAGCATTCTAGATGTACTATATCTAGCACCTGATGATTTAATACTTTCTTTCATTGTGTGTATCCATGTATTAGAAATACCTCTGTCATCTTTGTCATAATATAATGGTATAATTTCATCTTCTAGTGTGTTATATATACTTTCACTATCTGCAATATCTTGAGTCTCATATGATTCATATTCTGCATTTGTTCCTATTGCCCATCCATTTTTACCATTGTATCCTTCTGCCCACCAACCATCTAATATACTAAAGTTAAGTACTCCATTTACTGCTGCTTTTTCTCCACTTGTACCAGATGCTTCCATCGGACGTCTTGGATTATTTAACCATACATCCACACCACTGATTAAATATCTAGCTGTATTTATATTATAATTTTCTAATAAAAATACTTTACCTTTAAATTGTGGCATTAAAGATATGTCATGTAAATATTTTATTAATTCTTGTCCTTCAACATCTTTTGGATGTGCTTTTCCTGCAAACACTATTTGAACTGGTCTTTTTTCATCATTAAATATTCTTGTTGCTTTTTCTAAATCTTTAAATATTAAAGTTGCACGTTTATATGTCGCAAACCTTCTTGCAAATCCTATTGTTAAAGCATTAGGATTCATCTTGCTTGTAATTTCTTTTACTACATCACTACTTACACCATTTTTTGTATATTGAGATTTTATATTTTCTTTCATTAATTCAAATAATTTACTTTTTTGAGCTTGATGAACCTTCCAAAATTCATGATTTGGAATAATATCTATTTTTTCCCATGTTTTATCATCATGAATATTGTCTTGCCAATATGGGTCTAAATATGTATTATATAATTCCTTTAAATGTGATGCTACCCAAGAACATACATGTATACCATTAGTTACATATGTTATTGGAGCTTCATGTGCACTTATGTTATACCATATGTCTCCAAATAACTCACGAGATACTGCACCATGAAGTTTACTTACTCCATTTTTCTTTCCAGCCATCTTAAGTGCAAGTATTCCCATGTTAAATCCTGTTTCTATTGCATCTTTTTTAACACCTAATTTTAAGAATTCTTCACGACTTAGTCCAAGTTTTCCCCAGAAGTCTTTAAAATATTTTTCTGTTAATCCTACTGGAAATATGTCATTTCCTGCTGGCACTGGTGTATGAGTTGTAAACACTGTCATTGCAGATACATATTCTTTTGCTATTTCAAAACTTACTTGCTTCTCTTCCATAATATCTTTAATTAGCTGTAATGTTGCAAAAGATGAATGACCCTCATTCATATGATAAAGAGAAGGTTTTAATCCTAATCTTTTTAATAATTTAACTCCTGCCATACCAAGTACAATTTCTTGACTTATTCTTGTATCTTGGTCTCCTCCATATAGTGATAATGTGATTTTCCTATCTTTCTCATTATTTTTATCTATATCTGTGTCAAGAAGATATAATGTTATTCTACCTACAATTATTTTCCATACTTTTAAATATAATTTACCACCTAAAAAGTCTACATCAACAATTAATTCTTCTCCATCTTCATTTGTTTCTGGTTGAATTGGCAAGTCATACAATTCAACATTTTTATATTCATTTACTTGTTGCCCTCTAGCATTTATCTTTTGTTGGAAATAACCATTTTTATATAATAACCCCACTGCTACAAATGGTATTCCTAAATCACTAGCAGATTTACAATGGTCTCCAGATAATATTCCTAAACCTCCTGAATATATAGGAATAGTCTCATCTAATCCATATTCAGCTGAAAAATATGCTATCAAGTCATTTTTATTTTCTGGATATGCTTTAGAAAACCATGTTGATTTACTATTCATATAACCTTCATAATAACCAACTATTCTATCATACTCAACAAGAAATTCCTCATTAGTTGATGCAGCTACTAACTTTTCTTGTTCTACATGCTTTAAAAATTTTATTGGATTTTTCCCAATAGTATTCCATAACTCTAAATCTATTTCTTTAAATAACTTTAAAAAATCTGTATTCCAAGACCACCATAAATTATTTGCAATCTCATTCATTCTGTTAATCCTTTTTGGTAGTTGTGGATTAACAATAATTTTATTAAATACGTACATCCCTTTTCCTCCTCATTTGTATATGTGTCAATTCTATATAATAATTATTATTTTGTCAATTATATATGAAATCTTTTTTTAAGTTCATGTATGTTAGTCAATGATGTGAAACAAAGTTGTATATGATTCTTATAATATATTGAATTTATTGGTGCTTTGCACCAGCACTTGTGAAAAAACATCCAAAAC
>JGI994J12354_10003995_pt1 | contig 13483 bp, 18 predicted proteins | sample IntmicLarv3ML3BL_FD_12354 | JGI IMG/M metagenome (IMG submission 12354)
GCTTTCCTGTATGCCTTTTTATCTTCTTCGGGCATTTTTCCCATGCCTTTAAGTGGGTGTTGCTTCAAGTCTGAATACGCTACATGAGCGCAAACAGCAATGGTACGCCCATCTGTGCCAAATAGCCAGTCAAGCAAAAAATCATATACATAGTTCTGTATTTTCGGCGTAGCAATGCTTGTTAAAAATTCCATGTTATTTGGTTTCGGCATAATTTATCACCTTTCGCTTTCTGCGTTTTTTGATATGCACATTCATTATACCATCCCTATTCGGGAGAAGTCAATCCCGTTATGCAAACTTGTTCCAAAATGTAGTTGCCTTCCGCTAAAATAATGTAGGGGGGGCTATGCTTATGAAATTTGCAGAAACACTACGTCAGTTAATTGAGGATTCAGAAATATCCCAAAAGAAATTAGCGCAAGAAATAAAAATATCGCCGTCCACCCTTGCAAATTATGTGCAAGGGTCGCGATGTCCCGATTATGACACCCTCATGGCTATTGCCCGATATTTTAATGTCACTACTGATTATCTTCTTGGCTTTCAGCTTGAAACGGCTGATGAACGACAGGAAGCCATGTTAATGCAAGTGTTCCGTTCCTTGAACGCTGGACAAAGAGAAACATATATCGAGCAAGGTAAAGCCTTTATTCGTACCAATCAAAAAGAAAAAGCAAAATCATCTTAATAGATTTTCGGAATCGGTAATTGACAGCAAACATAAAGCCGCCCCTGACCGTTTTTAGGCAGGGGCATATTAGTGTTTATTTAATATGGTAATTTATATATAAGTATAGGTAAACATTAAAGCAGGGGCGGTGCTGTGGTTATGCTGCCGGTTGCAAGACTGTTTATACATAGCACTACACGGAAACCAAGGGGATTTTTCAAAAAATCACCTATCCTTTAAGATTCCCCCTGCAATGCCGAATAAAAAAGAACAGTACTTTGGCTGTTCATATTTATAAAAGGTTCAAATATGCACCACACAAAAGCCGCTTAACCTCATTTGATTAAGCGGTCTTTTTTATACTATGGACGGTAAAAGCAATTATTCAACAATAATTATTTGATTTGGTGACATTACATTTTGTTGCTGTTTTTTACGAGCTAAGCCTTCTTTGACTTTTTCGGAATGTACGATTTTATAATTTATTTCGTTGATTATACGCATATTTTCAACCCCGATTTCAAAAGGGTCGCGTTCTTGATTATTGTTATCCATTGTCTTTCTCCTTTTCTTTTAAGATTGCCGTTGGTCGTTGGCTTTTTGCCGTAACAGCCACTAACGCGCACATTTCACGCAATCGGTCAAAATTCCTGTCCCCGATTTGCTTTTTTAATTCTCCGGGGACACAGTTTGTTGTGACAAGCAGGGGAAGCCCCTCATTATAGCGATAGTCGATAATCTCGAACAGTTTTTCAGATGTCCAATCGCTTGCTTTTTCTGCGCCCAAATCGTCTAAAATCAATAGCCCGACCCTTTGGAGCGTTTCGATTATCTTGTGTGATATATCGTCCGAATCGGAATTATTGAAACACGCTTTAAGCTGATTCATCAGTTCAATAGCGCTTATAAAATGCACCGGAATTTTAGAACGGGCACACCAAAAGCTGTACCCCTTTACCGCTGTTTTTTCAACTGCGTTTTCGGCTTCGTCCTCGCTGATTTTCATATCGTCAATAATGCTGTTGGCAACGCTTGACACCATAAAAGTTTTCCCCGACCCCACGCCGCCGACCAATAAAAGTCCGATAGGTTTATCACCGTCTATAAATCCGTCTGTAAAATTCTGAACAGCTTCAAAGGCTTCTTTTTGTCCCTCTGCCGGCGATGTTTTTTCAATGTAATAATTGTATTGCCGTGACCTTAATCCGGCGTACATACGGTAGTTGTTTCGGGCAATCGCAAGCCCTGTATTGTAATCGTGTTCGCCCACTCAATCTACCCCCATTGTAAGATTGTCATATCGTGAAGTGTCCGAATAATCAACAGCCGATTTTGTCGCTTTGCCGTGGTATTTGCCCGATAGTATCTTGACAATGTTTTCCGACCTTAAAATCCAATCAAAATCAGCACGCCAATCCTTAACGCGACCCATAAGAAAATCGGAATTTGCGACTTTAGCAAATAACTGTTCAAATGATACCCCGTCTAAAACCTCAACCGCCGCGCACATAGCCGCCTTGCGCTCGTCCGTCAGCTTTACAACCTTAGGGAGCGTTTTACAAGTTGAATGATAAAAATCCAAAATATGTTGGTAGTCCAAAATCTCTGATGATATATTCTTTTTATCTGATTCTGAATTATCTGTATTTATATCTTGGCTTTTATCTACATCTATATTTTTATCTTTATCTAATTCTATATCTCCATCTGCCGAACTAATTTTAGGTTTAGAGTTAGGTTTACCCTTAGGTTTACGCTGTTCTTCACCTGCCGCAATCGCCTTTTGCTTGGCTCTATACTCTTTCATATAATTACGCTGATACTCATTGTAAGCCTCAATTTTATCCAAATTTTGGTGCTTGCCCCAATTTGTTATTGTTATCACATCTTTAACAATCTGAATCATGCCAAAACTCTCAAAAGTATTGAACGCAAGAGAAACAGTTGCTTCGTCCATTCGGAAAATAGTAGAAAGCATTTTGACAGTATAGGGCATTCCATTGCTAAGTTTGAACACGCCACTATTATTTTGTCTTCCTGCCGAACAGAGAAGCTTTATCCAAATTATAATAATTTTGTCCGCTTCTGGCATGGACATTATGAGTAGAATTTTTTCATCATCAAACAAGTCAACGACAATTTTAATCCATTTTACATCTGCCATAAAAAACAACCCCTTAATTAAGATTTAAGAGATTGCGACATGTCATATTTTTTAATTCATATCAAAACAATCGTTCATAAGGGTTTTGCACGGTTTTAGTCTTGACAATAAAATCATACTATCCCCGAATCAAAAGCCTTTAAAACATATGTCATTTAGGGCAGAAGCCTTGTGTTTACTGGGCTTGTCCTATAAATGAAAAATAAAAAAATGAATGGTCGCCTCTTATCATTTTTCATTTATAATAAGCGATATTATATACATACGACCGGGAGATGTTCAGCCGTGAAGCAACCTCGCGCTGGGTCAGTGCATCACAGATAAGCCCGTATCTCAACTCAATAATCGTACGCTCGCGGTCGTTCAAAATTTCGCCTATGTACCGGTACAATTTTTCCGAATTAATTTTATGGTCGATATCGTCGATAATGGTGTCATCCTCGGCTACTACGTCGCTGAGAGTCAGCGGATGTCCGTCCTTGTCAGTGTCAATCGGTTCGGAAAATGAAACATCCTGTGCGGTCTTTTTACCTGCACGAAAATGCATAAGAATTTCATTCGCATACATCACCTGACGGCGACAGGTCAAAATCGTCCGGCAAATCAATACCGTCTTTATCGTCCGAGCCGAACAAATACAAGTGTATTTGCGAACCGTCCCATACGATTTTTTGTACAACGGTGCGGATTGCCATTCGTTGCTGTTCCACACTCATATCGTCAATGGTATCTTTAAAGGAAGATAAAAGGTCGCGGATAATATCAAATTCAATATCGGACAATGGGTGCGCTGAGGTCAATCCCTCTAATTCTTTAATACGCAAGGTGAGCATTTCGCATTTCGCGTGTAGCTCGTCAATCTGACGCATAATATATTCTTCGGCTGAACTGCCGGACGCTTTACTGAGAGAAGATACAAGCCCTTTTATTTCGTTTTCGGTTTCAATAAATGTTTGTTTTAGCTGTTCAATATTTTTATCGTATTCCTCACGGTTTCCGGCAAGGATTTTTTTGCTTTGTTCAAGCTGTCGGATAAATTCGGAATTATCGGCGGACAGCTTTTTGATTTCTTCAATAATGGCTTTATCAAGCGTGTTGCCGTTTACGTTTTTGCTGTCGCAAGAGTGAGAGCGGCTACGCTCTTTTAAATTGCACAAATAAGAATATATTTGCTCCCCCTGTGCATTGAGCCGCTTTGAAAGCTTAGGGCGCATATAATCGTTGCAATTACCGCAATATAAAAGCCCCGAAAGTAAAGCAACATTGCTCCGAGGTTTACGATAGCTTTTTGAGCGGTTCTGCTCTAAAAGCTCTTGAACCTTAATCCATAACCCTCCGGCAATCATTCCCTTATGTTTACCGACTGACACAATCCATTCGTCCATAGGTCTGATTTGATTTGCTTTCCCTGCTTTTTGTATAGTACGGTTATATGCCATTATGCCGTGTTTACCGTCAAAAGCGTCTTGCTCTGCGAATAGGTCAACGTCATTATCGGTCAAGTATTTATATGCGTCCTCGTCTGCAATCATATATACAGGGTTTTGTAAAATTCCTTTAATAGCAAAGCGGGTAAACAATTTATCGTTTTTTGTACGATACCCTTTTTGAATTAAAAAAGCGTCTGTTTTGGTAAGCGAATTTGTTTCAAGAAATTTATCGAAAATCACTTTAATAATTTCCGCTTCATCGGGAATTATTTTCAATTTACAGGCTTTTTTTACTTTGCCGTCAATGGTTACATTTTCAATGCTTTCCGATTCATAGCCTGTCGGATTTGTACCGCCGAGCCAACGCCCCGTTTTGGATAATTCGTGCATATTGTCCCGTATGCGTTCGGCTATCGTTTCACGCTCAAGCTGTGAAAATACGGACGCTATATACATCATAGCGCGTCCCATAGGGGAAGATGTATCAAACTGTTCCTTGATAGAAACAAACGCGATTTCGAGGTCTGCAAGCTCGTCAATCAGCTTTGCAAAATCCCCAATATTACGGCTGATACGGTCAAGCCGATAACATACAATCGCGCTAAACCTGTTTTCCCTCGCGTCATTCATCATAGCTTTAAATTTAGGACGCTCTAAGTTGCCGCCGGAAAAGCCTTCATCTTCATAAATAAGGATATTTTCAGCCGATTTTTCGCCATAATGCGCGGCGATATATTGTCTGCAAAGCTCTATTTGATTTTCAATGCTTTCACCTTTGCCTGTGAATTTTGATTTGCGGGAGTAAATGGCGATACAGTCTTTTACTTTTTCTTTCATCTTCTTTACACTCCTATGATATGTTATATGTATTATTATATCATAGCGTCCTCAACGGGTCAAGTCTAATTACAACAAAAAACAGCTACACCGTGAAAATGTAACCGCCTTTTTATTACGCCTTAAATCCTACCTTGTTAAATACCACTTGCCGTTTTTGTCCTTTCTAATTTTATAATCTATCATACTAACTTTCATCGGTTTTCCGTCCATTGTAAATACAAGATTTTTTAAATCTTTCATATATCCGGCTAATAATCCAAAATTGAGCCATGCGCCGTTGTTTATCTCTTTTATGTTTTTTTCAAAGGTTTCTTTGAAATTATAAACGATTTCATTAGTGTTCTCAACAACCGCAAGTATTTGTCCGCCCCATAATTTTACAGCTTTTTGATTTCCGCTAATATTGCTATACTCGCCAATACTGCCAATATTGTTGTTACTGTCGAAACTACGCCTTTTCTTTAATTTCCTTTTAATCAAGAAAACCCAAATAGCCGAAACAGGCAATGTGCATATAACCAATCCGACAAGAACAATTATAAAAGGGTTTATATCATTCGGAAAAGGAAAGTCAGTAAAAAAGATTTGATATAATATAACAAAAGGGGAAAGGGCAATCGCAACGGAAAGAAAGATAATAATATATTTTATAGTCTTGAAAATACCCATTTAATACATCACCCCTTTATTCTACGCGCATTTTGCCTGTGCCGTCTGATTTGATTTTGAAAAGTCCGTCATTTGTGGTGTAGTAAATCCAATCTCCCGCAATTTGTATGTTGCTTGCCTGTCCCGCTGTCAATTCCTGCTCCTCTGTTCCGTCAATTTTAATCTTGTATAAGCCTAAATATTTTCCCAATCTGTCAACGGCTAAAAAATAAATCCAGTCCCCCGAAATATTCATAGTTGAAGCGGCGGAATTGTTGTAAATTATTTCTTTGTCAAAATAATCACTTTTGATATTTGTTTTGAAAATTCCGTTTTCAGCGTCCGCCGAAGTGCTGTAAACAGAAAAATAAACCCAATCGCCCACAACATTGATAATATTAGTACCGCCTGCGGAAATACTTTCCTCGCCTGTTCCGTCTGCCTTTATTCTTTCTATAGCTCCCGATTGACTGCCGTAATAAATCCAATTTCCGACAACGGTAAAACCGCGAACCTTTGTATTATTTATTGTTTCTTTGCTTGTACCGTCTGTTTTAATTTTATTTATGCCGTCTTGGTCGGAAAAATAAATCCAATCTCCAGAAGTGTGCATAGCCCAAATATTATTAGAATATATTTCCTGTTCGTCCGTGCCGTCCGTTTTCATTTTATGTATTCCCTTGTAGCCGTTACCGCTCCCCGGATTACCTTTTGAAAAATAAATCCAATCCCCGACAACACTAATATAGCAATTATTTTCAGATGAAAGCTGTTGTTTATTCGTGCCGTCAGACTTGGCTTTATATAAGCCGGAATTATTATAATATATCCAATCGCCCTGTGTTTCCAGTATTCCGCCGTTTATGAGGTTGTTATTCGAGTTTTCGCTTGACTTCCCGCTACCGTTTCCACCGTTCCCGCTGTTTTTTCCTTCACCGCCGCAAGCTGTGAAACACGTTAATAATAAAGTGCTTATAATCGCCCCTGCGATGAATTTTTTAAATAGATTTTTCATATAGACCCTCCACATAATTTTACGATATGCGCCCATAATGCAATTATCGTATTATGGGTTATTATACTACATCCCTAATATAAATACAATAGGTGTATAAACTTTTTTGGGGGTTAATATGGAATATAAACTTGATTATAAACAAATAGGTATGCGTATAAAAAATAAGCGGTTAAAAATGAAGTTAACACAAGAAACCTTATCCGAATCCATTGATATAGGCGTACAGCATTTAAGCAAGATTGAGAACGGCAAAGCACCACTTTCATTAACGTGCCTTGTTGCACTTGCTAACGCACTTCAAACTACGACAGACCATTTGCTAATGGATAATTTAACAGCAGCGAAACCCAACCTTTTAGGCGAAGTAAAAGCATTTTTTGACGATTGCTCTGCTGATGAAATAAAGATAATATTAAAAACCGCAACAGCACTAAAAGAAAGCATCCGGCAAAAACAAAAATAATAACTCGAACTGTAGTGTTATGTATAAGAGTATGTCTTTTTATGTAATAAGAGCAGTCGAATTAAATTGATGTAAAAGGAAAGAGAAAATGACTAATTCAAAAATTGCTGAATTTTTAGCAAAAGGAAATATGTATAGTACAGTTGATATTAATTCTGATGACCGCAAAGAATTGAACTCCCTCTTAAATGAAAAAGAGAAGTACACATTTGACTGTTTCTGTTATGAATGTAATACTTATACAACATTTAATATTTATAGTTTTGAAGAATACTGGGTAGAAGATAAAAGACCACAAATAAAAATGATGGGAATTGCTCTTGGCGGTATGTCAAACACTCGACCTAAAAACGAAGAAGAAAAATATCAGGAAATTCTCCGTTTAGGCAATATTATTTGCTTGACGGCACATTGCGTTAGGGGTAGAGCACACCCAATATGGATATTTATAAAAATAGATGATGATAAAATCACTAAAATAGGGCAATATCCAAATGTAAAATTTACATTATATCCGAATGCTGATAAATATAAAAAATTATTAGATGAATATTATATTGAATTAAAAACAGCATTACTATTACATTCAAATAATGTTGGCGTTGGTTCGTATGTTTATTTGCGAAGAGTTTTTGAAAAAATCATTTTTAATAAATACAATGAACATAAAAAAACAATCACAATAAGCGAAACCGAATTTTTTAAATTACGAATGGAAGATAAAATCGAAATATTAAAAGAATATTTACCCGATTTTATTGTTAAAAATAAAAATATATATTCTATATTGAGCAAAGGAATACATGAACTAAATGAAGATGAGTGTCTTAAATATTTTAATACTATTGAACAAAGTATAGAAATGATTTTAGATGAAATAATTGAACAAAAAGAAAAAGAAGAAAAACAAAAGTCATTAACTGGCTTGATTGCAAATATAACCGGAAATCTTAGAAAGGATTAAAACGGCTTATGGAGCTAAAAAACAAAAGTAAAACAGAACTTTCTAAATCAATAAAAGAAAAAGCATTTAGCCAAGAAGAGGCTAAAAAGGTGCTTGAAAAAATGTATATTGATGCCGACACTTTGCAACCGCCTTTTGGTGAAAAAGTAGCAGGTTTAATGAAAAAACGTGGTATGACAAAAAAATGGGGAAATAGAATAATTCTCGACGTTAAAAAAGCCGCAGATTTAACAGGATTAAATGACAACATATTTAAAAGCACAATGTTTAAACCGAATTGTTTTATAGAAATGAATGTTGTTATAGCAATAAGCATTGGGTTTAATTTAGGTCCGATTCTCACAGGTGAATTATTAAAGTCTGCTGGACTTGATTTTAGATTGAAAAATCCGGAACATTTGGCATATATATATTTATTGGAACATTGTCAAGATAAAAGCCGTTATGAATGTAATGAAATATTAGAATATTTAGGAGTTCCCCCGACAAAATTATTGAAGTCATACGGTAGAGGGGGCGGCGGTGAAGAAGGAGCATATAATAAAAGAAAATAAAAATGTTTTTTATAGATAAGGTTTCAACGAAATAATAATTTCAATATAAATATCGTATTTTTAAAACACAGAAAAATGAAAAGCCTCTTAAACAGGGGCTTTTTTTGCGTTTCAACGAAAGATGAATAACTTTTTTTATTACTGTAAAATGTCAATGTAATCAATTTTATTGATACAAAAATCTGCAAGAAAGGAGTAGAAAAATGAATATAGCCGTAGCAGCAACACTTGAAGAACGTATCAGTCAAAAAAGCGGCAAGCCGTATATGTGTATTGTTATTAAAATAACTGACACTTGCGAAAAAGTCGTGTTCTTGGAAAGTGCCGAAGTTGAATTGTTGAAAATCACTTCTGCTAACAGTCCAAAAATCAAATTGAACAATCCACAGCAATAACAGGAGGTGCGCAGGGGCGGCGTAAAACCCGCCCCTAAAACATTTTAAACATTGAAAGGAAAATTAAAATGGATATAAGTGTAAATATAAGCAGGGAAGATAAACTTAAAATCAAAAAATCTTCAAGAGCAAGAAAGATAAGGGAACGCCTTAAATGTGGCTTTAAATCAATATTTAAAAGTCCGATAAAAAGTTCTATTGCAATTTTGTATGTAATAATGACGTTGATTTTGTGGACGAAAAAAGCAATGCTTATGGAATATCTGCAAAAAAACGATGTATGGCGCATTATGCAATCTGCTATCACCAAAATATCACCGGAATTGTATCAGAACATATTTATATACGGATTTCTTGTGTTAGTTTGTTTAGTGTTTTTTCTGTTGATAGGAATATTAGGAATACCTATATACTGGGGAAGAAAATTTGAAAATGCTTGTATTTCAGCGGGTATATACACTAAAGCATGGAAATCGCCTTTTATGCTTGACAAGGTTAGACACAAGCATGACCCGAAAGTAAGAATATGGATTATTTACGGAAATGGAAATGACATACAAGAATTTAATGCAAGACGGGAAAAACTTCAATCAGAGCTTGGTGTAAGAATTCATAGTATGAAAGAATACGGAGTTCAAAAAATTGAATTTTATGTATATCCCGACAAGAGCAAAAACCAAAGATCAAACCGAGCAGATATAAATTTTTAGGGGTGATTTAGATTTGTTAATTCCATTAGCTTATGACAGTACATTATTAGAATATTCAAATATTCGGCGTTACATTGAGTGGGACACTGACCTACATCCGAATTTGGCAATTCTTGGAAATAGCGGTAGTGGTAAATCCTATTTTATCCGCCTGTTAATGGGATATATCTCAAAGTATGCCGGAGAAAATGCCAAAGCATATGTATGTTGTTATAAAAACGAATTATTAAGAACTGATGCCCCGCGTTTTTGGGGTTATAAAAACGTTATTCAAGGTTTGGAACAATTTCGCACAGAATTTGAGGAACGGCTCACAGGCAATCCCTGCCGCGATTTTAGACTGCTCCTAATAGACGAATATATTTCATGGCTTGCAAGTCTTGAATCTAAGGAAAGCGAAAAAATCAAGCGGGATATAGCTACACTTTTATTTATGGTTAGAAGTCTAAATATGCACGTTATTCTTGGATGTCACCGTGGAATGGCGGCGGACTTCTCTCACGGTTCAAGGGATTGTCTTAATGTAATCTTTTTAGGTTCGCCCTCAAAAGAATCCGTGCGTTCCTTTTGTTCTGCGGAAGATAGCGACATGATAGAACCGAAAGAAAGAGGCAAAGGATACACAATTTTTGACGCTCAAAAGCCTGTTGCCATAACCGTTCCCACGGCTCAAAACATAGATAAACTTGATAAGGCGATTTTGAAATTGGTTATAGATGAGTAATTTGGCTTAGTCATGGGGCTTTGCGAGAGCGGCGTCCGTAAGGTAAGCCGCTCCATGCTATGCTCGACAGCTCCCGTAATGTAATACGGGAGTAACATTTTAAAGAATGGAAGATAATTATATGTCAAAAATTAATATTGATTATTTGACTGTATCGCTTGGTCAACATACGGTTAAGGGCGCAATTTCAACATATGATGTATTAGAGGTTTTCACTTCGATTTTACCGGAAACTTTCAAAAATACCTGCCGTGATATTGTGACTTCCGACGGTCACACTAAGCGGGTCATGCAATGTGGAGTTACCGTATCACTCCAATATGGAACAGCTTTACAGCGCGGATGGGTGTATAGCGTGCAACTATCCGGCGATTATTGGCACACCATAGAAAGAAGCAGGGAATCCGTTATACGTCTTATCAGTGAGTTTGAGGGCTGGAGAATTTCACGTCTTGACATAGAATCAACAACGATAGTTCCTCTTAAAGATTGGCGCGATTTTTGTAAATCAGCTTTTGATAATGGGCTTTTTGTCACAGGAAAAGAGGATGAGCGGACTGTTTATATAGGAAGTCGTAAATCTCAATTTTATACGAGAGTTTATCATATAATTTAGGAGTGGTAGAATTGTATTATTTTTCATTTGTAGCATTGTTGCTATTAGGTTGCGGAAGTGTTGCGGCTATGATTGTCTCTTTGGTAAGGAAAGCGAGATTATCAAGCATATTGCATAAATTACTATATATGGTTTTCTTTTTCGGAAGTTTGCATTTCGGATATACGCAGAACAAGGATATAGGCTGTATATTGCTGCTCGTTTTTTCATCAATAATTCTTGTCTTGCGATTCGAAAAATTTAAAAAATCTATTAGCGTCGGTGATACAGGTTTCATTTTGATTGTTGTTGCGACATTTTTTGCGATGTTTGTTTTTGTAAATGGTTTTGCGGATGATACTTTGTATCACATGGGTTTTTTGTTGTGTATTTGTATTAACAGTATATAGAGGTGGCTTTTTGACGTATATTTACAGGGGAATTAGTTTTTTGGTTTGTGGTCTTTTTCTATTTACAGAAAAATTGGCAAAATTCATTATTGTGGCAGATGAAAAATATTCGAAATTGTTTGGAAAAACAGCTATATTTGGTGCGATGTTTTTCCTGATTTTGAGTGCTCTAAGTCAAAAATCATGGGTGATCTATTTGAGCGCTGGCTGTATGTTTGTTTTCCTTTTTTTCTCATATCTTTATCGTATAGTCGAATCTATGAATTCTGCCATAAAATTCATAGTGACACTTTTGGTGACAGATGTTGTTGTGGCATTATTTCTTGCGATGATCATGGTGGCGATATCAAAGTCAATCAATTCGAATATAAATATTGATTTGATTTTGTATCTTGTGTTCTTTCCTCTTTACGGCGCGGTATGCGTCATTCATTCTTTGTTGGTAGATGAGGAAGTGTCAAAATTGGGAAACCTAATCGTAGGCACGATATTATTGGTGTTGACTTCAGTAGCTAACTATATTTTTTCGGTGCGTTCTGTGCCGAGACCTGACTTAGATCTCATCAAAATAGCCGTTGATGTTGTCGCCATTCCACTAATCATAATAAGCGCAGTATGTGTGGTCGCTGCTGAAGCCAAGCTATATTGGCGTAAAAAGTACTACAAGTCGGAGGATGAAAGCGAAAAAAGCTAACAAAATAGACCATATCAATACAGAGACAATTCGAAGTTTGCGTTGAATTTCGAGTTGTCTTTTTTTGTTTCCACATCCTCCGAACCGGCACTGAGTTCCGCTTTTTGAAAAAACAATCAGCTATCAACGCTGTTTACATATAGATATTAAACGGAGAAATCCGAGAAAAAGGAGAGTGATTTGAAAAATCCCCTGTTCAAATTTGAGGAAATGTTGTATACTTTTAAAATAGGGAAATACTCCCAAAGGTAAAGTACTTAACATTTTTCGATTTTTGACAATGGGAAATGATGGCATATACACATATTGACGTAAAATGAAAGAGAGGTAATACTTATGAAAAAGATGCTGCTTGTGCTGGCTGCTATTATTATGCTTACTATGTTCGGATGCACGTCAGCTCCGGTTGAACCGGTAGACGTGCCGGAGATGACCACCGCTGATACAGATACAACCGCGGAGACTGCCGAAACGGAAGACGGTACAGGCAGCGAAACAACTGATACTGAACCGGAGGCAACTACCGTGACCGAAGCTGTTACGACTGCGGCTGCCGCAACGACCGCTTCCACAACACGCGCTACAAATCCAGCCACGACTACAACGACTACACGGCGGCCTACAGCCGCGCCGACGGCAGCACCGACCAACGCGCCGGAGCCAGAGGAATGGCAAGGGACGTGGGACGTGGCGGCGATAACAGCGGAGATGAAAGCATATGTTGAATCGCTCGGTATGATTTGGAATCCGGAACGGACAAAAGATAATAGTACATGGGTTGGAGCGGTGGGAACCAAGCCGCAGCGATATCTTTCGAACCCCCTTCAAAAACTAAAAGCAGAGTTGAAGGACGAAATTGATTCGTACTACAACTATCCTCGCACTAAATACACCGAAATATATTTAGTGTTTGAACAAAACACGTTGTACAAGGATGACTATCGTATTTTTGTACTGGCACGATAACAAATTAAATAACAAAGGAGAACTACAATTGAATAAAAAAATTCTAATGCGGTTATCAGCTATGCTGATGGCCGCTTTTCTCATGTTCAGCATGGGAATGCAAGCATTTGCGCTGTCACCCTCGACAGGTGATGTTGTGTACATCAACACACATACCACCGCAAAACACGGCGGCACTGGTGCCGCGTACAGCCATGGCGGGTATGCCATCGACTTGCTGACGACCCGTGATGGG
>JGI994J12354_10003996_pt1 | contig 13480 bp, 13 predicted proteins | sample IntmicLarv3ML3BL_FD_12354 | JGI IMG/M metagenome (IMG submission 12354)
TGGTTGCGGGGACAGGATTTGAACCTGTGGCCTTCGGGTTATGAGCCCGACGAGCTACCAAACTGCTCCACCCCGCGTCATGGGTTGGTTTTGTGCCACAAGGTGGCGCGAACCAGAAGGGGAAGATAGGCCGTTTTATCCAACCTGTCAAGCTGTTTTGCAGATCCTTGTCAGGGCACAGGCGCGCAACGGGTTTGCGCCTTGCAGAGCAGAGTGAAAAGGCTCAGGTTCCCGTTACACCGGGTTTGCGGGCAGGCATACGGCCTTCTGTTGCCCACTACCCACGCAAAGGGCACCTTGTTGTCTGCAAGGGTTTTTGGTATAGCCCCTCCTGAGTGTCAGCGCGAAACCAGCGATTTGTTCAGGAGTGGTCATACCAGCCCCATGCCCAGTTTTTTTATTTTCACCCTTGGTTGCAAGGTCAACCAGTATGAATCGCAGGCCGTGCGTGAAGCGTGGCGTGAAAGGGGCTGGACAGAGCTTTCCGGGCCAGAGAGTGCGGAGTATATTCTCGTGAATTCCTGCGCTGTTACCCAAAAGGCGGTGGCCGATGTGCGCAACGCGGTTCGCCGCCTGCACAGGGCCGCGCCCAAGGCTGCCATCATTCTTTCGGGGTGCGCGGCAGAGGCCATGCCCCGTGAACTTGCCAACCTGCCCGGCATGGCCATGCTTGTGCCTCAAAGTGAAAAAATCCGCCTGCTTGCACTGCCGGAACATGACCCGCTCTTCTCTGAATATGGCCCAGACCTTCCGTATTATTCTGACCAGTCTTCTTCGGGGAAAGCTCTGTCCAGGCCGTCTGTGTCTGCTTGCCCTTCCGAACACAATCCGCGTATGCGCGAGAGGCCGTATATCCTTCCCTCTGCCCGAACCGCGGTCGGCTCAGGGCATGGTTCCGGGTTTCCGGCCTTTCATATCCGGGGGTATGCCCGCTCCCGGGCTGTTGTGAAAATTCAGGATGGCTGCTCGCATGGCTGCACCTACTGCATTGTGCCTGCCACGCGCGGCCCTGCCCGCACCCGGCCCCTTGCGGATACCCTGGCGGAAGTCGCCCGGCTTCTTGAGGCCGGGTTTTGTGAAATAGTGATCAGCGGCGTCAATTTGCGGCAGTACAAGGAAGGCGGGCGAGATTTCTGGGATTTCATCACAGCCCTGGAGGCCCGTTTTGGCGAGGAATGGAGCGGCCGTGCCCGCTTTCGCATCAGTTCGCTGGAGCCGGGACAGCTTCACGGGCGCGCGCTGGATATCCTTTCCCGCAGCCGCCTTGTGGCCCCCCAAGTGCACCTTTCCCTGCAAAGCGGTAGCCCCTCGGTGCTTGAGCGCATGGGCCGGGGACACTACAGGCCGGAGGAAATTACGGCTTTCCTCGCCTCCCTGAAGGCCCTCTGGCCTGTTTTTGGCCTTGGCGCCGACATTATCGGCGGTTTTCCGGGGGAAACCGAAGCGGAACACCTGGAAACGCGCAGTCTGCTCAAAACCCTGCCCCTTTCCTATGCCCATGTGTTTCCCTATTCCGCGCGGCCCGGCACGGAAGCGGCCGCAATGCCGGGGCAGGTTGCGCCCGAAGTGAAAAAACAGCGGGCCGCAGAGCTGAGAAGCCTTGCCGCGCAAGGGAAAAAGGCATTTTTACGGCAGATGCTCTCCCTTGAAAGCATGTACGTCGCCCTTGAAGGTTCCGGGCCGGGTACGGGAACTGACGCTGGCATCATCGCTGAGGCTTCCGGGCTTGCCAGCGAGCTCCCGCACGGGCACAACGAATTTTATGCGGAATGCGTTTTTGACCCGGCAGAAGCACTGCCCGAAGAGGGGCTTTCAGGGCTGGTGGCGGCCTGCCCGGTTCGGGTGGAAAAAGGCCGTCTGCTGGTACGCGCCTGTCAGGGGGCAAGACACTGGTGAAAACCCCGCGAAAGCCCCCCATAGCCTGTTTTTCGTCGCTTTATGTGCGCCTCGATCGCCACGATGTGTATATGTTCCGCTTTTTGCTGGAAGCATACGACAACCTCGCCATCATGTCGGTGGTTGACCGCTGGAGCGCGGCCCTGAAAATAGCCTATTCGCCGCACCAGCACGCAGAGGTGCTCGAGGCTCTGGAATGTATGCGGGAAACCGTGAACTTCACCCTGCTGTTTGACAGGGCGGAATCCAGCCTGTAAGGGTTGGAGCGGATTGATTCAGCAGATTTTCACGCACACGATCACCCGAAGGGGCCACGCGCCTCCGGGACCACGTTCAAGGAGCCATAATGCCGAAATACGGAGACCTCTACATTCTTGTCAGCCCCAAGGGAAAACGCTCGCTGCGACGCCTGCTTGAAGGGCAGGACGTGCANGGCACGGATGGCGTTATCACTGCCGAAGCGTTGAATGCGGTGGATTTCGGCATTGAGGTGCGCACCCTGCAGGGTGTNCCCTACCGGGTGATGAAGCCCACCCTGTACGACCTGGTGCGCGGGGTGAAGCGGCAAACGCAGATAATTTACCCGAAAGATATCGGCTATATATGTATGCGCCTGGGCATTGGGAACGGCACCAGGGTTATTGAGGCCGGTTCCGGTTCCGGCAGTCTTACGGTGGCCCTTTCGTGGTTTTCCGGCGAGCGTGGGCATGTGTTTACCTACGAGGCCCGGCAGGAATTTCACGACCTGTGCAAACGCAACCTGGCCTGGGCCGGGGTTGGACAGAATGTAACCCAGCATCTGCGAGATATTGCGGAAGGTTTTTTGCAAACAGAGGCCGACGCCCTCTTTCTTGATGTGCGCACCCCCTGGGAATATCTGCACCATGTTTCCGCGGCCGTGCGTCCGGGCGGTGCCCTGGCCTTTCTTGTGCCCACGGTGGATCAGGTCTCCCAACTGCTGAAGGGGCTGGAGCGCGGGAATTTTGGCGATGTGGAAGTGGAAGAGGTGCTTGTGCGCGGGTGGAAGCCTGTGGCAGACCGCCTGCGCCCCAACGACCGCATGATAGGCCATACGGGCTTTCTGATCTTCGCCCGTGTGCAGGAACGCTCGCAGGACTTTGAAAAACTGAAACCCCTTGGCACGCGGGAACGCAAACAGCAGGCCGCCCTGCAAGAGCGCCTTGATGGCCTTGCCAGTGAAGGGAGCGATGAGGCAGAATAACCCCTTCCGCCCTCTCCCGATACAACGCTCATATCCTATACAAATATGCATGTAACAATACAGGAACTTTCAAAATCCTTCGGCGGGCGGGACATCCTTGCCGACTTTTCGCTTGAAATCCAGTCTGGCGTGCGTCTTTGCGTCTGCGGCCCCAACGGCTGCGGCAAGTCGACCCTCATCAAGCTGCTGGCGGGCAAGGAAGCCCCGGACAATGGCCGCATCATCCTTCCACGCGGGTGCAGGCTCGGCTATGTGGAGCAGGAACTGGACGAGGAACAGCTCGGGGCCAACCTGCTGCATTTTGTGCTGGAAGTGTTGCCCGACTGGGGCGGTTTCTGGGACGAATGGGAGGCGGCAGCCAGTACCGGGGACGAGGCCGCCATGGCCCGTCTTTCCGTGCGCCAGGCCGAGCTTGAACACCAGTACGGCTATAACCCCGAGCACCGGGCGAAAACCGTGCTCACCGGCCTTGGTTTTGCCGAGGAAAAATGGGGCCGCACCCTGGGCGAGCTTTCGGGCGGCTGGCGCGAAAGGGCCAAGCTGGCCCGCATTCTCACGGCCGGGGCCGATGTGCTCTTGCTGGATGAACCCACCAACCACCTTGACCTGGAAGCCGTGGAATGGCTCGAAAATTTCCTTCTGGAATATGAGGGGGTTCTTGTCTTTGTCGCCCACGACAGAGTGTTTATGGACAAGGTGGGCACCCACCTTCTGTATTTCAGCGGCAGTGAAAAGCCCCTGTTCCGCAAGGGGTCGTTTTCCCGCTTTATCACCATGCAGGAAGAGTTTGACGAACAGCGCGAGCGCGAGGCCACCCGCCTGCAAGACGAAATCGCCCGCAAAATGGACTTCGTGCGCCGCTTCAAGGCCAAGGCCACCAAGGCCCGTCAGGCTGCCTCACGGCAAAAAATGGCGAAAAAGCTGGAAAAGGAGCTGGAGGGCCTTGCCGCGCCACAGAAAAGGCGCGACCTGGATTTCAAATGGCCCCAGCCGCCCCAGTCAGACCGCACCGTGCTCTCGGTTGTTGATCTGGCCTTTTCCTTCCCCGATGGCCGCAGAATGTGGAACAACCTTTCCTTCACCCTGTACCGGGGGCAGAGAATAGCCCTTGTGGGGCCGAACGGGTGCGGCAAATCCACCCTGCTCAAGCTGATCATGAACAGGCTGGAAAAGGAGGGCGGCACCATTGCCCTCGGCACCCAGGTGCGGGTGGGCTATTTCAGCCAGCACCAGCTTGAAACCCTGAATGCCGACGGAACCGTACTGGGCGAAATTCGCCGCCTTTCCGACCCCCGCACCACCGAAGAAGAACTCATGAGTGTGCTCGGGCTTTTCCTTCTCGGGCAGCACTTTTTCGACCGCCGGGTCAGCTCCCTCTCGGGCGGGGAAAAAAGCCGCCTTATTCTCGCCACCCTCTTCCTTTCCCGCAGCAATTTCCTTGTGCTGGACGAACCCACCAACCACCTCGACCTGGAAAGCCGCGAAGCCCTTGTGGAAGCCCTGGCCTCCTTTTCCGGCACCCTGCTCATGGTGGCCCACGACAGGCACCTTCTTTCCGAAGCGGCTGAACAGGTGTGGGAACTGGCCCCCGACGGGTTCACCGTACACGAGAACGGCTACGAAGGCTTTGCCGAAGCCCGCCGCGCCCGGCTCGAAGGCGAGGCAAAGTCTCTTCTGCATTCGGCCCGCGACCTCACAGGCGAGGCCCCTGACGACAGGGTGCAACGAACCACCGGCCTTTCACGCGAAGAACAGAAAAAACTCAAGCGCGAAAGGGCCGAGGCCCGCAACAAACTGCATCGCGAGATGAAACCCCTGCAAGAAGAATACACCCGCACGGAAAAGGCGATGGAAGAAGCCCTCGCTGAACAGACCCGCACCGAACAGGCCCTGGCTGACCCGGATATATACGGCCAGAGCGACCAGGCCACAGCCCTGCTGAAACGCTACCACGAATTGCAGGAACAGGGCGAAGGCTTGCTCGAAAAACTGGCGGAAATGGAAGAAAAACTCGCCCCCTACGAGGCGCAGCGCCTGGCCTTGCTGGATGAGTGAGGGGGAGGGGGAAGGGCAAAGGGCCGTGAGGGTGAGAGGCTGTGAGGCAGTGAGGCAGTGAAGAGACTGGAGGGGCGCTGCCCCTCCAGACCACCCCGGCAAGGGCATGATGCCCTTGCATCCCCCGTTGTCGGGCGCGTCAGGGTGTGTTGGGGCAAGGCGTTGTGCGGGCCTGACAGGTTGTTGCGAACAGGCTGCGCCTGTCCGCAGACAGCCATTGAGGGGCAAGCCCCTCAAACTCCCCCTGGAGCATTTTCAAAGTGAAAATGCTCTAGAAGCACGATGCGAAAAGTGTTTGCCACGGGATAGTGCACGAAGGGCAATATTGAGGTTAACCCTTGGATATTGCCAGTTCCTCAAGTACCTTTGCCAGTTTTTCGCCCGGAATGAAGGGCGGGTCGGTGGGGTTCACAAAGGGTCTGTCCAGAATGCCGATACGGTTCTTTTCCAGCCATTCACGGGGAATACCGCCGGAATAATGGGTGTTTTCCGTATCCACAAGAATGTGGCCGACAAGGTTTTCCGCCCTCTCTCCAGGGCTGTCAGCCCGAAGCAGGCGCAGAAGAAATTCAACCTGGGAAACAAGGGTATGGCCCCGCAGTTCCGGGTCTGCCCCCGGATTGGGTATGAACACCTTGGGGCATTGCGCCGCGGCAACGGCCCGCCCAACCCCGCCCACCAGCAAATTGGCCGCAATACTCGAAAAAAAACTGCCGACAGGGTAGCAAAGAAGCGCGGCCCTGCTTATGGCCCCAAGGGCCGAAGGCTCGGCCTGCACGCTGACCTGGCGGCCTGCACGGTCGCGCACAAGCCAGATGTCGGCAATGGGCGACGGCACCACCCGGCCCGTCTTGCCCGTGAACCGGTGCTGCCCGATAATGGTTTTCCCGTTTTCCAGCCGCACGGCCAGATGGGCCAGATCTTCCGATACCGCATGCACAGCGCCGCGCGCCTGCACCAGAGCGCACATTTTTTGCGCGGCAGGCTGCAAACGGTTGCCAAGGGCAAAGTATTCCGCCGCAAGCACCAGGTTCCCCACACTCGCGTCTTCAAAGCGAAATTTCGCGCTCAGACGATCTTCAACAGCGGCAAGGCCGCGCATGAGCCAGAGACGGTCTTCGTCAGCCAGAAGCAGCATACGCGGGTGCCTGCCCTGAACATAGTCCCGAAAAACACTGATCGCCGCAGAAGGGTCTTGGGGCAGGCGAAATTCAAGGGCGGAAACAAGACGCCTGACCCGGTCGGAAGAGGTGTCGGCAAGGGCGAGAATGCGGCTTCTGATATCGCCCATGGCCGGAATGTCCATCACCTCCCGAAGGGCTGCGGTACTGCCCCCGGAATCAAAGGTGGTGATGATATGCGTGGTGTTGACCCGGCGGGCAAGCACACGGGCGGTTTCCTTCAGCGCTGTGCCGCCGCTGAAAAAGAGCACACCCGAGCTGTCTGGCAAGTTACCGGAAAACAAACGACCACTGCACGGAGACTGTTCATTCTGTGCAGTGGCAGGGCAGGTATGAAGGGGTGCGGGCAGGGAGGGCACAAGGCAATCAGGCGTTGCCACCGGGCTTGAGCATTTGCAGGGCTTCTTCGGCAGAGATGCCGGCAACGCGAACAACAGCCAGGGTGTAGCCCCGGGTTTCTTCAGGATGGCAGGCAGGGCAACCGTCGGCAAGAATCATGCAGGTTTCGTCAACCATGGCAAGGTCTATGCCTGCGGATTCAAGGAGCAGGGTGGTTTTTCCCGCTTCCCACAGTACGGGCTTGCCGCAAAACTGGCATTCCACATAGAGCATTTCCGGGTCATATTTTTTCGCCGCAAAAGACTCCGGCCAGGGGCCGGAAAATATCTGGTTGCGATTCAGGCCGCTGGCCCGTGAAATCTGGAAAAAGTGGCCTGACTGGCTGGAACCGAAAGGGTCCATGGCACTTCCTTGTCTAAAATGTCGGGAAAAACAGCGCAGGAGAAAACCATTCACAGGCAGCCATGCCTTTCGCATTCTGCCCTGCCAAGAGTATAGGTCTTTTTCACCAGAGTGCAAGCACTCTTTGGCGAAGAATAAAAAACCCCAATAAAAATGTAGAGATATAACTGCCTTCTCTGGCAACTCAGGCACAGGTTTCGGCTACGGAGTTCTGGAAGGTCAGTCCATGTCGGCGGCAAGGGGTGTTCTGGCCGGTGCGCCCGAAATGGCGGCCATATCGTTCAGCACTTCGGGAAGGCGGCGCTGGGCCTCGTCTGGGCTGGCGTGATAGAAAAAGACCATGGTGTCCTGGCCTTCCACCGGGCGGGCAATGCCAACGCCCTGATCCGGCCCGAGGTTCCGCAGGGTAAAGAGCATGACAAGGCCTTGGGAGCAGTCGAGTATGCCCCTGATGCGTCCCTTTTCCGTGGGCGGCACATTCAGGCGGCCCTCGCAGACCAGGGGGATTTCAGGCACGGTGCTTTCCAGGTGGATTGTGCCGATTCCCACCATGCAGGTGCGGTCCATTTCTCCAACAAGGCCGATATGGGCGAATTCGCCGGCAATGGCAAGGGGCGGGCCGTTCAGGGAATAGGCAATACCCGGCGAGGCGGGTTTGGACGCGCAGCCCCAGGCAAGAGGAAGGGCCAGAAGGCAGATCAGGAATCCGGGAAAAAACTTCATGGACTTGGTCTTTGGTTTTGGTGCGGGGTTCGTTTACCCATTTTCCAGGGTCTGGGCGGCCTTTTCCACATCGGCCACAAATTTGGCCCGTTCTTCCAGCAGTTTTTCGGCCAGGGCGTTGTCGGAAAGGGCCAGAATCTGCGCGGCAAGCCAGGCCGCGTTTCGTGCCCCGGCCTTGTCAAGGGCGACGGTGGCAACAGGAAAACCCGGAGGCATCATGACCGTGGAGAGCAGGGCGTCCATGCCGCCAAGGGCAGAGGCGGTAACGGGAATGCCGATAACCGGCCTTGTGGTGCGGGCCGCCACAGCCCCGGCCAGGTGGGCGGCCATGCCTGCGGCGCAGATGAACACCTGGCACCCGGCTGCCTCCATTTCGCGCACGAAGGTTTCGGTGCGTTCCGGGGTGCGGTGGGCGGAGCTGACGGTAAAGGCGCAGGAAATTCCCAGCTTCTTCAGCAGATCCACGCAGGGAGCAACGGTTTCCCTGTCTGAAAGGCTTCCCATGAGTACGGCTACTTGTGGCATATGTCTTCCTGTTTGTTAAACAATAGCAATGGCAAAAAAACTCCGCTACCCCTGTCTTTTCAGGCCCTTGTCGCCGATGTCCGTGCGGTAGTGGCTCTGGTCCATTCTGACAAGGCGCACGGCCTCGTAGGCGCGCTTCTGTGCTTCGGCAAGGGTTGCGCCGAGGGCGGTAATGCCCAGCACCCGCCCGCCGCTGGAGAGTATTGTGCCTTCGCGCAGGGTTGTGCCTGCGTGGAAGACCTTGACGTTTTCCACGGCCTTTTCCGCCTCGGCAATGCCCTCGATAACCATGCCCCTGGCGTAGGGGCCGGGGTAGCCTTTGGCGGCAAGCACCACGCACACGGCGGTTTCGGGTTTCTGGGGCAGGGTAATGGTGTGCAGCTTTTCCGAGGCGGCGGCAAGCATGACTTCGAGCAGGTCGCCATCAAGGCGCATGAGCAGGGGCTGGCATTCGGGGTCGCCGAAGCGCACGTTGAATTCAAGCACCTGGGGGCCGCTATCGGTCATCATCAGGCCGGAATAGAGGATGCCGGTGAAGGGGTGGCCTTCTTTTTCAAGCTGGCGCAATACGGGGCGCACCACAAGGTTGATCATTTCCTCCTGACGTTCTTCGGGCAGAATTGGGGCCGGGCTGTAGGCGCCCATGCCGCCGGTGTTGGGGCCTTCGTCGTTGTTGAACACGGCCTTGTGATCCTGGGCAGAGGGCAGGGGAATGACGGTATCGCCCTGGCAGAAGGTCAGGAAGGAGACTTCTTCGCCCACAAGGGCCTCTTCGATGACCACGGTGTCTCCGGCATCGCCGAAGTCCCTGTCGATGAGCATGGATTTGAGGGCCGCGAGGGCCTCGTCTGCTGTTTTGGCAACCACCACGCCCTTGCCCGCGGCAAGGCCGTCCGCCTTGACAACAAGGGGCAGGCTGCTTTGGCGTATGTAGGCGGCGGCCTTGTCGTATTCGGTGAACACGGCAAAGTCGGCAGTGGGTACGCCCGCCTCGCGCAGCACGCGCTTGGTGAAGGCTTTGGAGCCTTCAAGCTGGGCGGCATAGCGGGTGGGGCCAAAGCAGGGTACGCCAGCCTTCCGGCATTCGTCCACAATGCCGCGCACAAGGGGCAATTCCGGCCCCGGTATGACAAAGTCGATGGCTTTTTCCCGTATGAAGGCCATGAGCGCGGCAATATCGCCCGCGTCAATGGCGATGTTCGCGCCAAATTCCGCAGTGCCGCCGTTGCCGGGGGCAATGAAGAGTTCCGGTTGTTGCGGGCTTTGGGCCAGCTTCCAGGCAAGGGCGTGTTCACGCCCGCCAGAGCCGATTATCAACACGCGCATAGGGTGCCTCCAGCGAGTATGGTGTGAGGGGTGTTGGGGTCTTTTGCCGTGATGCTGCGTCAGGCGTCACGGAAAAAATTCTCCAACACAGTCAGGTTCAAAATAGCCCACTACCCAGACAGAGGGGAGCTTGCCAGCATGGGCGTACAGGCGTATGTTACCCCAGCCGTAAAGCCATGGAAGAAGACCCTGGAAAGTGGTTTACGGGGCTGGTTCCCTGATACCGGGGGAGTATAGCGAAAGCGGGGCGTTCAGGCAAATACTCTTCTTGAGCAAATCGGGGCGCAAAGTGGGCGCAGAAAGGGCGCACAAGGGGCGCGGAACAGGCTGGCGGTGTTTTTCTGCCGAGGGCGGCAAGCAGGCGCGAACGCGCATGAGGAGAGAGAATGCAAAGGTTTATTCCCAACTACACTGAAGATGAAATTGTGCGTATTCAGGAAAACGGCTTGCGCTGGACAGTGCTTCACGCCTTTTCGCGCAGCCCGCAGTACCGGAAAAAATTACAGGACGCGGGCGTGGACCCGACAGCCATCACCTCTCTGGACGACCTTTCCTCTCTGCCCTTTACCACCACGGACGATCTGCGCGAGGGCTACCCCCTGCCCCTGCTTTCGGTGCCGGAAAATGATGTTGTGCGCATTCACGCCTCTTCGGGCACCACGGGCAAGCGCAAGATTCTGACCTATACCCAGCGCGATGTGGATACCTTTGCCCTGCAAATGGCGCGGTGTTTCGAGCTTGCCGGAATGACCCAGCAAGACCGGGTGCAGATAGCCGTGGGCTATGGCCTGTGGACAGCCGGGGCTGGCTTCCAACTGGGATGCGAGGCCTTTGGCGCGCTGGCCGTGCCTGTGGGCGCGGGCAACCTGGACATTCACCTGCAGATGCTGGCCGACCTTGGTTCCACCTGCCTGTGCAGCACGGCTTCCATGGCCTACCTGATGGGCGAGGAGGTGCAGCGCAACGGCCTTGCAGACAAGATACGGCTGAAGAGCATTATTTTCGGCGCGGAAGGGCACAGCAACAAAATGCGCAAGGCCTTTGAACGCAACCTGGGGGTTGAAGACAGCTTTGACATCGGCGGCATGACCGAAACCTACGGGCCGGGTTCTTCCCTTGAATGCCGCGCCCACACGGGCCTGCATTATTGGGCGGATCTGTTTATTATCGAGATCCTCGACCCTGACACCCTGAGGCCCGTTGCCCCCGGCGAGGTGGGCGAAATGGTGGTGACCACCTTGAGCAAGGAAGCCTCGCCCCTTATCCGCTACCGCACACGCGACCTGACGCGCCTTGTGCCTGGCCTTTGCCCCTGCGGGTGCACCATGCCGCGCCATGATCACCTTGTGGGGCGATCCGACGACATGATCATTTTCCGGGGGGTGAATATCTACCCCGGCCAGATTGCCGCCGTATTGAACCAGTTTGCCGATATTGGCGCGGAATACCATATTGAACTGACCCGCGACAAGGGCCGCGACAGTATGGCCCTCAAGGTGGAACGCGCGGTGGGGGCCAGTGCCGACGACGATGCCGATCTCGCCGCGAAAATCGCCAAACGGCTGCGGGAAAACGTTCTTGTCAGCGCCCTGGTAACCATTGTGAACCCGCTGGAATTGCCGCGTTCCTTTGGCAAATCGCGCCGGGTGACAGACAGGCGCGTGTAACCTTGTCCATGCCCGATCTCCTGCTTTCTTCCTACGACTTTGTTCTGCCGGAAACACAGATTGCCCAGACGCCCCCAGCGCAACGGGGGCAGTCGCGCCTGCTGGTGGTGCGGAAAAGCGGGCCGGACGGCCCGGCTTTTTCTGTGGCTTCAGGCTCTCCACCCGTTCCGCCTTCCCCGGTCATGCACGAGGGCATGTTTGCCGATATCCTGCACTGCCTTCCCCCGCGCTGTCTGCTTGTGGTGAACAATACGCGGGTTGTGCCCGCCCGCCTCTTTGGCAGCCGGGCCAGTGGGGGCAGGGTGGAATTTCTGCTGCTTACCCCGCCGCCCCTGCTTGAGCCCGCGCCAACAGAAGCGTCCCCCTGGGCCGCCGGGGAGGAGGGCTGGTTCTGCGCCGAGGCCGAGGGGCTTTTGCGTTCGTCAAAAAAGGTGAGGGAAGGGGAAAGGGTGACCTTTGCCCCGGATTTTTGCCTTGAGCTGCTTGAGCGGGGCGAATACGGGCGGTGCCGGGTGCGCCTTTTCTGGCAGGGTGAATTGCCCCCCTTGCTGGAAAGGCTTGGCACCCTTCCCCTGCCCCCGTACATTCACCGGGAAAAAGCAGCGGGGCGCGCAGCCACGGGTTGCGGCGAATGGGGAAGCGACCGGGAGCGCTACCAGACAGCCTATGCCCGGGAAGACAAGGCCGGATCTGTGGCCGCGCCGACAGCGGGCCTGCATTTCACCCCGGATCTTCTGGCCGGCCTTGCCTGTTCAGGCCGGGAAATTGCCGAGGTTACGCTCTATGTGGGGTATGGCACCTTCAGCCCGGTGCGGGCCGAGGATATTCGCGACCATGCCATGCATGCGGAATATGTGGAACTTTCGGCAGAGGCCGTATTGGCGGTGCTGCGGGCCAAAGAAGAGGGCCGGGCGGTTGTGGCGGTGGGCACCACGGCCACCCGTGCGCTGGAGGGGGTGTACGCGGCCCTGCATGAAGACGGGCTGGAAAGGCCCGCCCTGGAGCCTTACGCCGGGTGGATCAATATCTTTCTTTACCCCGGCAAATCCTTTCATATCATCGACGGGCTGGTGACCAACTTTCACCTGCCCCGGTCTTCACTGCTCATGCTGGTTTCCGCCCTGACAGGCAGGGAACGCATGCTCGCCGCCTATGACCATGCCGTTCGGGCGGGGTTTCGTTTTTTCTCGTATGGCGATGCCATGCTTATTGTGTAATGCTCAGGGTTTCTCTGCCGTGGCGTTCTTTTCAGGTGTGGCCTTTTCTGGCGTGATTTTTTCAGGCGCGGCTTGCCCGTCCTGTTCCAGAAGCAGGGTGCTCACATACACACGTTGCGGCCCGCCCGTGTCAGGCTGCGGCACCTGCAGGCCAACGCGTTTCACATGGTTGACGATTATCGGCCCCATCAGGTTCAGGGCGGTTTCATCCGGCCTGCCGGGGGGAATGCTCACGGTAACCAGCACGGCCAGTTCTTCGGGCGCTGTGGCCCCAAGGCGGGCCTGTTCCGCATCGCCTATTTCAAGGGCAAAGTTTGTGAGAAAGGTGAAGGGGTCTGCCACCATGAGGCCAAAACCCTTGTCCTCAAGGCTTTGCAAGACCAGAAAGGGAGAATTGTCGCTGATTTGCAGCAGAACGAAGCGACGCAGGTGTTCAAAGCCGATAACACCGTGGGGAAAGGTAAGTATCCGGTCAGTGTCTACTTCCACCCGGCCGAGACGAGATTCGATGATCATGATTTCTTGCCCCGCCAGAATTCCGCAAGCGCCAGCACGTCATTATTGCTGGCAATGGCGGCCTGTTTGTTTTCTTCTTCAATGCGAAGGTATACCTCTTCGCGGTACACGGTCATGTGTTCGGGCACGGCAATGCCCAACCGTACCTGCTTGCCCTGAATGCTGAGGACCGTAATTTTTATGTTTTCGCCCAGATGCAGGCTCTCGCCAGCGCGACGTGACAATATGAGCATAGGGTGTACCGTTTGTTCGTTGACTTTGCGAAAGGTTTACGAAGGCTTTGCGATGCAGCGTGCAGCGTTTCAAAGTTACATTGCCTTAGAGGATTTTCACTTTGAAAATGCTCTAACGGACGATGGCGCAAGCCTCGTCCGCGCAAACGAGGAGTAGGCGAAATTCATTTTCGCCGCC
>JGI994J12354_10003997_pt1 | contig 13480 bp, 8 predicted proteins | sample IntmicLarv3ML3BL_FD_12354 | JGI IMG/M metagenome (IMG submission 12354)
GGTCTTATTGCTTTTGTTTGATTTTTAGTACTTTAAATTTAAGCAATAACCTGTTATTTTCCTAATATTTTCACCTTTTCTTATATCGAACTGACGTTAAAAACTGGGAAGTTCATCTAAAATCGCTTGTCGACAGTTATCGAAAAGTTAAGTTTATTGCGTCGGGGTCGGCGGCGGCAGCACTGAAAATGAAAAGTAACGAGAGCGGCGCAGGGCGATTTACCGATTTTATGTTGCCGCCGCTTACGTTTTATGAGTTTCTGAATTTGCAAAATCTCAATAAAATCATCGTTGAGCGAAACGACAAAACAATAGCTCCGTACGATTCGATAAATATTGATGAGCTAAATCGGCAGTTTATTGATTATATAAACTACGGAGGCTATCCGGAAGTTGTTTTCTCGGAAAAAATACGCGCGAACCCCGGTCAGTATATTAAGAATGATATTATCGACAAGGTGCTGTTGCGCGACCTGCTCAGTCTTTACGGCATAACCGATATTCAGGAGCTCAATAAATTGTTTGTACACATTGCGTTTCGCTCGGGGAATGAATTTTCGTATGAAAAGCTATCGACGGAAGCCGGAATTAAAAAAGAGATTCTGAAGAAATACCTTGAATATCTTGAAGCGGCATTTTTAATCAAGGTTGTTAATCGGATCGACCAAAATGCGAAGCGGATGCAGCGAGTTACCTGTTTCAAAATCTATTTGACCAACCCGACGCTTCGTTGCGCGCTTTTCTCTCCAATTGACGACGCTGATAATTTTATTGGGGGTATGGTAGAAACCGCCATTTTTGCCCAATGGATTCAAGGGGAAAAGAGCGATTTTTATTACGCCAATTGGACTTCGGGTCGAGAGAAAGGCGAGGTGGATATGGTTTGGACTGACCCTGCGACGCAAAAAGCCTTCTCTCTTGCGGAGGTTAAATGGACTGACCGATTTTATGAAAATCCGACGGAGTTGAAATCGCTAAACCGGTTTCTTGAGCTGAATGGTGATATTCGTAAAATAATAGTCACATCAAAAACCAAAGCAGGGACATACGATACTCCGCACGGAAAAATACTTTTTATTCCGGCGGCAATTTACGCCTATTGGGTTTCCGATTTTTTGTATAAAAACAAGAGGAGTCAATTGCTTACTCCCAACGACGAGTCAAAATAAGCATAAAAATTTCGCTTATTTTGTTTTTGTAATGTAACAGAAAGGTAATCAACCTATTGCACGTGTAAAATAAGAAAAAATAAGCCCGAGATCAGTCGATCGCGAGCTTATTTTGCATTGAAAACAACTGCTTATAGGCTGTTTCCGAAGTCCTTTCTGAATTTTACCATCAGTTTTTCAGGCCAGTCGTCTACAGGTTCCAGCCCTCCCATAAAGAAACGAAGAACAGGAGGTTCGTATACAAATTTAAGCCCTCCAATCATGTGCTTATTCTCGTTCAGCCAAACCATACGGTCAATGGCGTAGTTGATTTGCGACAGCGTGAAAACCCGGCGGGGAACAGCTAAACGAAGCAATTCAACATCGGCATAGGTTTCATTTCCGTCCTCGTCTCGCTGATTAGAGACACTTCCGCGCTCCATGCCCCTTACCCCGGATATAAGGTAATAAGCAGCGGCAAGCGATCCGGCGGGGTATTGTGTTTGAGGTATATGCGAACAAATTTCCATAGCGTTAACGTGACATCCCAACACCCCGGGAGGTGTTACGACCGAAACGCCGTGCTTTTTCAAGCTCTCAACAAAATATTTAATGAAAGTCGGGCTTTGGCTAATCATTGTTTCGTCCAATGTTTCGTAAAGACCTACTGCCATCGCTTCAATTTCCCGAACCGACATACCTCCATATGTTAAAAAGCCCTCGAAAAGAGGCACGGTCGGCTCCATTTTCAAATACAGTTCTTTCCGGTTGGTGCAGATTCCTCCTCCTCGTGACGAACTTAACTTACGGGCCGAAAAGTAAACAACGTCGGCAAGACCTGTCATCATCTTGATGATTTCGCCCAACGAATTTTCTTTCCATTGCTCTTCCCGTTGTTTTACTAAATAAGCGTTTTCGCCCAACAAACTGGCATCAAGCACAAGCATGATTCCATATTTATCGGCAATGCGCCGTACATCCATCAAGTTGCTGATTGAGAACGGTTGCCCTCCAATCAGGTTGGTCGAGGCTTCCATACGAATAAATGGTATTTTATCTACGCCATTTTCCAGAATACACTCTTCCAGCTTTTCAATATTGATATTTCCTTTAAATGGATGGTCCGAGTCAATATCCAACGCGTGATCGTAAAGTAATTCGGCTATCTTGCCGCCGTATTCTGTAATAAGAGCCAATGCTGTGGTAAAGTGGTAGTTCATCGGAACAATGTCGCCTTTCTTCACGAAAGTTTTGCTGAGAATGTTCTCGGCAGCGCGCCCTTGGTGGGCAGGCAGCAAATATTTCTTGCCCAATACATCTTCAACAGCTTTCTGCAACCGGTAAAAACTTTGCGAACCGGCATAAGCATCGTCGGCCTGAAACATAGCCGCAACCTGATTATCGCTCATAGCGTTTGTTCCGCTGTCGGTTAACATATCAAGAAAAACGTCTTTCGTCTGTAACCGGAAAGTGTTAAATCCGCCCTCTCTCAACGCCTCTAAACGACGTTCGATAGGCACAAGATGAAGTTTTTGAACTACACGTACTTTGTGTAATTCTAATGGGATGTCCTCCCCTAAATGAAATTTAATTTGACTCATGTTGATCTATTATTAACAATTGATATATTTTTATGTATGATGTGTTTTTATATTTGTCACAAAAATAATGATTTGCGTTAAATTGTTATAGCAAAACGACATTTTATTATAGGTAGTGGGTTAGATTTTGTGGGGGTGTTTCAAATAATTAGTAATTTTGTTAGCATTGTTGAGTGGTTCATCTTTGAGCGCAGATAAGCAAGTTCACTGTCAGTGAGGGATAGCGCATCCATAGAAACGGTAGTTTGAAATATGCCCTAAAAAACATGAGTATAGAAAAATAACTTTTTAGAACTGGCCTATTATAACACAAAAAGAGGAACAAATGTCCTCTTTTTGTGTTTTTAGAAAATTTCATCAAGCAACTCTCGAGTTTCCTTTTTGAAAAAACAGCGATTGTAGCCTTCTCCTTGACATAGATAACAGCTACACGGGGTTCTGACTGTTTTATACACAGGATTCCAATTGGCTTTATACAACTCGACCCAGCAAGGATTATTTACTCTTTCATTGTTTAGAATAAAGCTACCTCCATACGAAGCAAATAGCTTCATTTTAGAGATGTAAATTCTGTTTCGTTGTTCAATCCTCCAATTTTTGTTTCTTTTTTCCATCATCACGTTCAATTAAAATTTGGATGGACGTGGATGTTTTTAATTTTTCGTTTCTGTTTTCAGTTATATGATTCATTTTAATTTTTTTATTAGATTATGAGTTCGACGAAGATAGCAAAAAATCTCATTTGTAAGTTAAACCGTCAAATTTAAGGCAATAAAAAAGAGCTACAATTGCTTGTAACTCTCTCATTTTAAAGTGGTCCCACATGGGCTTGAACCATGGACTCCCTGATTATGAGTCAGGTGCTCTAACCAACTGAGCTATGGGACCGGACGGAATTGCCTCCGAAATCGGCTGCAATATTACGCATTTTTTACGACATAACCAAACCTTATGCTCTAATTTTTATTTTTTTCACTCTCAAAAACAATTTCCCCTCAAGCAATGTTTTATAGTCGTACAACCTTTGTAAGCTCTCATTATAGCTGTTACTGAAAGCCAAAGGGGCTTGTTCCGGAAATCGGACAGCCCCTTTGATTTATTTTGCAAACGCCATCGTTATTTACACGGGCACTTTGCTTTTATCTGCTGAAAAAAGTCATTCCCCTTATTATCAACCAAGATAAAGGCCGGGAAATTCTCTACCTCAATTTTCCAAATAGCCTCCATACCCAGTTCGGGATACTCAAGGCACTCTACCTTTTTAATGCTCTCCTGAGCCAAAATAGCCGCCGGTCCACCGATACTGCCCAAGTAGAATCCGCCGTGCTTTTTGCAGGCATCGGTTACCTGTTGACTACGGTTTCCTTTGGCAATCATAATCATGCTTCCCTCTTGCGATTGGAGCAGGTCAACATACGAGTCCATCCGTCCTGCCGTAGTAGGCCCAAACGAGCCCGAAGGCATACCCTTCGGTGTTTTAGCCGGCCCCGCGTAGTAAATCGGGTGATCTTTGAGGTATTGCGGCATTCCCAGTCCGGCGTCCAAACGTTCTTTTATTTTCGCGTGGGCAATGTCGCGCCCTACAACGATGGTGCCATTCAGCGACAGACGCGTAGATACAGGATACTTGTCAAGTTCGGCCAACACCTCGCTCATCGGACGGTTCAGGTTAACCTGTATCGCGTCGCCTTCGCCCGCATTCCGCATTGCTTCGGGAATGTATTTTCCGGGGTTGTCTTCCAGCTTTTCAATCCAGATACCCTCACGGTTAATCTTAGCCTTAATATTGCGGTCGGCCGAGCAAGAAACGCCCATACCTACTGGACAAGACGCGCCGTGGCGAGGCAAGCGGATAATGCGTATATCGTGGGCAAAATACTTTCCGCCAAACTGCGCCCCATAACCGGAAGCTTGCGCCGCTTTCAAAATTTTCTGTTCAAGCTCAACATCGCGAAACGCCTGTCCACCCTCGTTGCCTGAGGTGGGAAGCGTGTCGTAATACTTTGCCGACGCTAATTTTACCGTTTTCAGGGTTGTTTCGGCCGAAGTGCCCCCGATAACAAACGCCACGTGGTAGGGCGGGCAAGCCGCTGTGCCCAACGAGCACAGCTTATCGACCAAAAACTTTTCGAGCGAAGCCGGATTCAGCAAGGCCTTTGTTTCTTGAAAAAGATAAGTCTTATTTGCTGACCCACCACCCTTGGCAACAAGAAGAAACTTATATTCATCGCCTTCGGTTGCGTACAAATCGATTTGAGCCGGAAGATTGTTGCCTGTGTTTACCTCGTCGTACATATTTAAAGCTGCGTTTTGCGAGTAGCGAAGGTTTTCTTCGGTATAAGTCAGGTAAACCCCTTTCGAGAGAGCCTCTTCATCGTTAAAACCTGTCCACACCCGTTGACCTTTTTTACCTGCGATTATTGCCGTACCCGTGTCTTGACAGAAAGGAAGAAAACCCTTTGCCGAAACCTCAGCATTGCGGAGAAACGTCAACGCCACGTATTTGTCGTTTTCACTTGCTTCGGGGTCGCTCAATATATTCGCCACCATTTGCTGATGCTCGGGGCGCAGCAAAAAAGCCACATCGCGCATAGCTTGCTTTGCCAGCAAGGTAAGAGCTTCGGGTTCAACCTTGAGCACCTCTTCGCCATTGAAATTGGCGACAGAGACGTGCTCTTTTGTCAACAAATAATACTCGGTTGTGTCCTTTCCTGTCGGAAACGGAGCTTGATACTTAAAAGAAGGAACTGCCATACGTTATAATTATAATTAAATGTTACTCTTTTATTTGCTTTATTTTGGCGATAATTTTGTCGCCCAATGCGCTTTTTTTACGAATGTGCTCTTTTACGCTTTGCACAAACGGATTTTCTTCGAACACACCTCGCACCGACTCAAAATCCATCGCCCGGTCGTTATCCGAGCCATCGATGCCGAAGCCGATTTGCGAAATCAGCGAAAACTCTTTTCTGGCATCCGAGTAGAGATAGTTGTCCATCTCTACCACCGCCTCTTTCCAGCGCTCAACAATGCGTACAACATCGTTGGTGGTAATTGTATTGCGCGACACGCCGTAGTAACGCTCAATCTGATGCAACGCCCACACCCACTCTAACGAGTAGTAGTTGTCTTGCAGATATTTAAACCGCCGCTCTATCTCGTTCAGGCAGGTAATTTTTCCGCTTTCGATATCCGAAAGCAGCTGTTCTATCGCCACACGTGGGGCAAACAACCCCGAAAGGTCGACCCACTCTCCCTCGCAGCCATCAAAAAAGTTGTCGGGAGCCAATACCTTTCGCATTTCGGCCTCGTTGGTAAAATCGGCTGTCTCTAACCTCGAAATAAGCGAGTTTCCGAAAAACTTGTCTAGTGCCATGCCGTACAATTCCAATCCCGATTTCAGACTGCTGTTTTTTATACGCGCGCTATGAAAATAGTAGATGTCTGATGTTTCGCCCGCGATGGCTTGCAAGCTGCTGAGAATCTCTATCCCTTTCAGCATTTTTCCTGCCGTATAGGGACTTAAAAGGTTATAGTTGATAAAATCAAGTTTTTTCGCATCTTTCCGGTTGTCGCGTTTCGGCCACTTTTGCGCGTCGCGGACGGTACCCACACTTTTCAGGTTAGCGCCCGGTACAAGATAGGTCTCATCCGTATTTTCGATCAGGTAAGAGAAGGGCAAATCGGACGAATCGGTATGACGGTAGTGCCGCCCCATAACCAACGAGAAAGCACCTATTTTTGAAGGCCAAAGAATGTACGAGTCGCTGGTTGTTTTTGAGCCACGCTCAACAATACCCTGATGGATAGGGCCTAACTTATACATGTGATTGCTCTGGTTCGATCCGCTTCCGGCGTTACAGAACGAGAATATCCCGGCTATCAGCAGGCTTGATTTATGCATTGACACGGTAAACGGCCCCGCGAAAATAGCGCAAGCCTCACCGTTTTCGAAACTGCAGTTCGCAAATATCAGCGAATCGTGCGCCGAATAGTTGTGACTAATGTGGCAGGCCTGCCCCACAAAACAGCGGATAATCTTTGCCGCGTTGTTAAGCACCGTCCCCGACGAGAGGATAAAATCTTCAGCAATAACGCCATCGCCAACAAACACCGGGTCGCCGGGCGTACTGTTAATTGAGCCGTTGCTCAATTTTATACTGTTCTCTATAACCGCGCAGTCGCCTATATTCACGTTACGGATAGTGGCCGCGTTCAAAATCTTCACACCTCGCCCTATCTTTCCAATGCTAGAGGCATTTTCAAGAGCGTATGAGGCAATCATCTCTTTCAGCCGGGCTACCACCCCGGCACGGTGGCGATAAAGCGCCAGGATGTACGCAAACGAGGCCGACAAGTCATTAAAAATCGGCACCTCACGGCCGCCCGTTTCGTTCAGAACAGCCACCTCAATGCCATTGCCGAACAACGATTCGCCATCAACACACAAAACATTCACGTTAAGAATTGATGTTCCCGCTCCTATCTCATAATTGGCAATGTAGTTCCGCACGTTTTCAATCAGCACATTGTCACCAACGGTGCAGTTGTGCAATGTGGCATGCCGTACGCCGGAGGGCTTCCGGATTCCGCCCGGAAACTCGAAAGAGTTGTTAAAAATTCCCAATCGGATATCGCCTGAAAAACGAACATAGCTCACCTGGTGTGGGGCGAATTTTTCAGCCACCCTGACCCTCTCCCAATCTTCGGCAACGCAATGGTTGCTTTCCAATTGTTCAATTTCTGCTATCGATAATGCTCGGTAAACATTCGGCATCATATATCGTCGTCTAATGATTCGTATTCTTGAAACAGAAAATCATTGTATGGATAACGCATCGTGTGAATCTCCTTCACCCGCTCGTAAAGCATCGTTTTCAACTCGTCGATGTTATCCTTATTTTTCGCGGAGATAAAAATACAGTTATCCCCCAACTTGCTCATCCATGTTTTTTTCAGCTCGGGAAGAGAGATGTTCGCTTTTACAAGGGGTGTCAGATCGTCCTCTTCTTTAGGGGTATAGGTAAACGCGTCAATCTTGTTAAAAACAAGAATCGAGGGTTTCTCTTCCTTATCCAGTTCGTTCAGTGTCGACTCTACCACCCCAAGTTGCTCTTCGAACGACAGGTGGGCAATGTCTACCACATGCACCAACAGGTCGGCTTCACGCACCTCGTCGAGGGTCGATTTAAACGACTCGACTAACTGCGTGGGAAGCTTCCGGATAAACCCGACCGTATCGGAAAGCAAAAACGGCAAGTTATGGATCACCACCTTCCGCACCGTAGTGTCGAGTGTGGCGAACAGTTTATTTTCAGCAAACACATCCGACTTGCTCAACAGGTTCATCAAAGTAGACTTACCCACATTCGTATACCCCACAAGAGCCACCCGTACCATTTTCCCCCGGTTTTTGCGCTGGGTCACCATTTGACGGTCAATCTCTTTCAGATCGTCTTTCAGTTTGGCTATTTTCGAAAGAATAATGCGGCGGTCGGTCTCTATCTGCGTTTCGCCGGGGCCACGCATGCCAATCCCCCCACGTTGGCGTTCAAGGTGTGTCCACAAGCCGGTAAGGCGAGGCAGCATATATTGATACTGCGCCAATTCGACCTGCGTTTTAGCGTAGGCCGTTTGCGCCCGTTTGGCAAATATATCGAGAATGAGCGCCGTACGGTCAAGAATCTTTATTTGCAGTTCTTTTTCAATGTTCCGTATTTGTTTGGGCGACAGCTCGTCATCGAAAATAGCAAGGCCTATCTCGTTCTCTATTACGTAATTTTTTATCTCAATCAGCTTTCCCGAGCCAACAAAGGTAACCGGATGCGGATAGTCGAGCCGCTGAACAAACCGTTTCACGGGTTCGGCACCGGCGGTATCGGCCAAAAAAGCCAACTCGTCAAGATATTCATTTACCTTTTCTTCGTTTTGCCGGTCGGTAATAAGCCCTATCAAAACGGCTTTTTCGCTAACTAAATGGGTTATAACAAATTCTTTCATCTATGCAGGACTGTTAAAGTGCAAATTTAGCGAATTATTGCACACCCACCCTTAGTAACTGTTAGGAATTTTCAAGAAAACGATTTTGAAAGATAAAATTCTTGACAAGATAAGAGCCGTTTTAGAACCAAAATTCTTCATTGACAAATTTCCTAACAGCTACTTAATATAGGGGGTAAAAAACAACGCGTATTATCCATAATATACCTCAAGGGGCTGTTCAAAAAATTGAACAGCCCCTGTCGGAATCAGAATTTATTAACAATTACTTTTGCGTAAACGCGAAGATAAGCGGCGTCTCGGCAATTTTCAAAAGCAAGCTTTTGCAATTGCGCTCGACTTGCATTACCTTTTTATAAAAGCCACAGTTTGGTTATTTACCTTAACAATATAGTGCCCACTTATTAATTGCGAGATGTCGATAAATTGGCCTGAATACGCTTCAAGCGTTATTATCAATGCTCCGGCGTTGTTATAGATATTGACTGTTGCACCGTCCGCGGCATTTATTGTAATAAAGTCGTCGGCAGGGTTAGGATAAACCGTCAGGATGCCAAGGCCCACATTATCGGTCGAGATATTGTTCACAGCCAAACCGTTTTGAGCTGCTCTCAACGCGATCAGTGCAGCATCTACTTCTGCTTGAGTATCATCCTCTACCTCAACTAAAACTTCAGCGGCTTTCAAAGCCTCTTCAAACTCTTCGCGCGAGGATTCCGTGTAGCCCTCTTCGTAATTAGCCGTCTTGGTAATCGCGTCAGCGTTCGAAATCGCAGCATTTAACAGACTATAGTCAACTACTACAATCGCATTGGCGAAGTTTGCCGTAGCAACCGCTAACCATTCTACTGCATTGTTAAGCGAGGTCTGGGTGGGTCTGTCATTGGCAAGAGCTGTTTTAGCACGGGCTATAGCCTCTTCGTACGTTTCAATAGAACCGGCCTTCTGGTTGCCGTTGGCCAAACCTTCAATCTTGCCTTCCAGGCTTTCTTCGGCTGCGGTAATTGCTTGTGTCAATGCAGTTCTATTTACGGTTACAATATTTTCGCCTAACACGTCCACTAAACCGGCAAACGAACCGGCGGCGGCATTTACTTCGTTTTGGGTAGCCTTTGCATTGTCACGTACCGGTTTACCGGCGTTTATTACCAACTGTATAGCCGTCTTTGTTCCGGACTTATAGTCGCCCTCACGGTTGCCTTCGGTTATTGAAGCAAGCAACAGGCTATACTCTTGGATAAGATCAATAAGATCGCCATAAAGAACCACAATACCCTTAGTCCGGAAGTCAGCCAAGGCGTTAGTTAATCCGGTTATCGCTGCTGTTACATCTGCTTCGCTTACAGCCGTGCCAATAATAACACGGTAATCATCTTCAATAAGATCAGAGAAAGTTGACTTAACGGCCGGCATATAACTGCCGTTGCTGCGATCATTATCATCTTCGTCCGGTTCTAATTCATCAACCAAAGCGGCATTGCAAACAGCTTGCGCTTCGGCTATCAACTTTTCAAGAGCAGAGATCAACTTTTCAAGAGCAGAAAAATCAACTACTACAATCGCCTTATTAAACTTGCCGGTAGCTTCGTTCAAAGCCAACAGGGCATCGTCAACCTCACGTTGCGAAGCGCGACCGTTATTGCCTACTGCTTCGGCAGCTTCAATCGCATCTTGCAAAGCTTCTGTCGAGCCCGCTATGTGATCGCCGTGCTTATTTTCTTCAACAGGAAGCGGGTCAATCAGCTCTCCAGCTATGCTGATAGCTGCATTGAGCTTAGTGTAGTCAACTTTCAGAGTCGAACTTCTAAAAGTGCTTATTGCTGCAAGAAGTGTTTCTACTGCGGCTTTCAGCTCATCATCGGTCGATCCGGGGTGAGTCCACGTAGACTTGGCCTTGTTAATTTCACCAAGGAAAGTCGCTTTCGATCCAGGAATATGGTCTCCATTTTTGTCGCCTTCTTCCACTTCGTTATACACGCGCTCGGCAACCGTAATAAAGACACCCAAGCCAACACGGTCGTAGGCAATGATAGAGTCGTCGAAGAGTTGCAACGCCGAAGTCAACGCCGTTAACTCTCTGTCAACGGTTGTTTGCAACGCGCCAAGATCGTTTGCAATATTTTTCGCTTTGTCAATAGCGTCTTGCAGTTTCTCTTTCGAGCCTTCTACCCTGTTGCCAATTTCCTGGCCTTCAGGTGTCGGGTCTAAAATTTTCACCTCTGCTTCGTCAATTCTACTGTTCAAAGCGGCAACATCGGCAGCGGTAATAAATGTTTTTGCCGACAACCCGGCACGCGCTCCGTCGGCAGTTGCTGTCGACCGGTTTTTAAGCGCAACATAATACCTTGTTCCCGGTTTCAGGGTTGTGGACGGTGTCAAGTTAAATTCTTTCTTATCGCCATCTACCGTAGCAGTAAAAGCAATATCCAATCCCGACGAACTTCCTTCTTTAAATGTAAAGAGGCTGCCGGCTTCGGTAATCTCATCTAATGCCGGAACCCGAACCAACGGAAGGGTAGAAACAACCCCAATTACCTGGTTTACGGAAACCTGATTATCGGCCACATTAATCGTAATAACAGGAGCCGTACTGCCATCGGTATAACCCACCTGCGACAACCGGAACAACCTGAGCGCTTCACTCAGCACGGTGGTTGCTGTTTTAAGGTCGGAAGCCAATTTTGCATCGCGTGTATCGAATACTGCTTGAGCGGCATCAATTACAGGTTTGAAAATTGCTTTTGAACCGGCATCGTATTGCCCATTTGCCGAACCCTCAATTGCGCTACTGTAAAGAGTATTGCTCGTTGACAAAAGGTCTGACAATCCGGTTACAATCGACTGGTGTATTCCGAAATTGGCGGTTAAAGCAGCGCCATTCAGCGGAATAGTGAACAGCAACGGATTATCTGTTTCCGGTTCGCCGTAGCCTGTCCAGTTTATAAACTCATAGTCGGCATCGGTGGGAATAGCTTGAAGATTCAGGTCGCTATTAAAGTCATAAGATTCTCCGCTAATACCTCCGCTAATGCTGCCATAGGCCGCGTTGTTTTCGTTGAGCGTCAACGTGTATTTTATCGGCTTAAAGTTAGCGATAAAAGTGGTGTTTTCGGCCGGCATTGTATAGCTGAACGATTCCGCTGTCGAAACCTCCGCACCGCCCTTTGTCCAGTTGACAAACTCGTAACCTTCGTTAACAGTGGCTGTAACCGCCATACTTTCTCCAGAAGCAAAAATGCCACTGCCCGAAACCGTTCCGGCCGCGTCTATATTCTTACTCAGCACAAGATCGTATTTCAACTCTACTGCTACACTTTTCGCATTGTCATCATCAACCATTGGGTAGTTGGTAGTAACCAAACGTACCTTGTAGTTGCCGGTTGCTGTTCCAGCCGGAATAGTTCCGGTAACGGTCAAATCGGCCGGACTATCGGTTACACCCGAACCGGGATGCTCTATTTCGCCAATAATATTTTCAGTTAAGTTGGACGAAAAAGTGCCTCCGGCATCCGACAACTGTATTTTCACCTTATTTTTAGACGGGTCACCATTAGTCGGATCCATTGTTCCACTCAAGTTATAAGTTAGCGTAACACTTGCCCCCTGGCTGGGTGTTACCTCCACATTGCTCGCGCTAATGTTTTTAGTTTCCAGTTTGGGGGTGTAAATCAGCAAAACATCGTCGACAAGGACAACGTCAACGGGTCGATTTCGTGCGGCTCCTGTTCCCGGCGTTTTATTGGTAGTGAATGTTACTAGCATATAAGCCGGGACAGTTGCGCCAAAGCCGGTTTTCTTAGTAAAAGGAATACTTTTCCGCTCCCATTGTCCATCAGTCTTTGGATAGTTCATTTCTGCCGAAGTTACAATATTACTCCGCCTGGTGTCTATCTCTCTACCACTCGTATCCAAATAGGGGTCACGTGCTTCAGAATTGCTATGTAATATCGCAGAAATACGAGCTTCATGCGCTGCGTTATCATTACTATATTTCACCCATACCGTGAAAGAGTCGGGGAATACCGTTATCTTTTGATGAAATTTACTATCATTTGGATTGGTAAAGTTGTAATTACCTTTGTTTGTCGCAGACATAGACTCTGCATTTATCCTACCGGTCGTTAAATTCCCATTTGCTGGAGTAGCCCCAATTCCAAGAAGTGGATGAACATATCTCGAACGTATTTGTACACTATATGTTCCGGAACTTCCCGGGCGCTTATCGGTAGACTGATTTATATGCGATGCAGAAGCCGCAGTGCTGGCGAGACTCCCTTGAGCATCAATAAAGGAACTCCAGTTCGCAGGGTCTTTTCCCGATTGGTTACCATCTCCTCCCAAGCCACTGTTGATGTTTGATGACGTGTTGCGCCACTCTCCCTCAAAACCGGAATTTTGCAATTGCTGTCCGTAAAAAGGGTCGGTAAGTTGCGCTGCCAAAGGTATGGTAAGCGCCAAAACAAATAAACTAAGTACGATTTTTTTCATATCATTTTAGGTTTAGTTATTACTATCGTAAATTTAAAGAATCTGTCTACAATTTTTCACGGGGCAAATTTCCGCATTCTTTTACGGCGTTACAAGGTCTGTGTTATGGCATTTTTGGACTGTATTTAATGTTTTTGCCCAAATATCAGTTTTTTTAGTCCTGTATAGTGTACAAAATTAAAGCAGAGGCAGCAATAAACACCCCTCCTCCGGGAAGGATGGGTGGCGCGTAAGTGACGGGGG
>JGI994J12354_10003998_pt1 | contig 13479 bp, 12 predicted proteins | sample IntmicLarv3ML3BL_FD_12354 | JGI IMG/M metagenome (IMG submission 12354)
TCAACCGCCGTGACAAACCATTCGCAACACCTCTGAACAAGCCAATTTTGTTGTAAAAAAATAAGTCCGCATGCTATAATTTCTAATTTAAATTTCATATACCCATAATCTCAATCGGGGGCTCGCGTGAATCAGTTTTACAAAAATATTTCTCTATGGCTGGTCATTTTGCTGATGATGATTCTGCTTTACAGCATGACCAACAAGCGTTCGCCTGGGCCAGAAAATATAAATTTCAGTGACTTCATCTCTATGGTTGACTCAGGAAAGATCGGTTCCGTCACTATTCAGGGTAACGATATCTTTGGTAAATACGAAGGTACGGACGGAAAAGAATTCCGCACTTATAAACCAACCTCAGACGCCGATCTTACGCAAAAACTCTTGGACAAGAAGATTGCTGTTGTCGCAAAACCGGATGAGGAAAAGTTTTCCTGGCTTTCCATATTCATATCTTGGTTCCCGCTGATCCTTCTGGTGGGCATTTGGATTTTCTTTATGCGCCAGATGCAGGTTGGCGGCGGCAAAGCCATGTCCTTTGGCAAGAGCCGCGCAAAACTTCTTACAGAATCTCAGGTAAAAATCACCTTTGAGGACGTGGCCGGCATAGAAGAGGCAAAAGAAGAGCTTAACGAGATCATTTTCTTTCTGAAAGATCCGAAGAAATTTACCAAACTCGGTGGCAAAATTCCCAAAGGAGTGTTGCTAATGGGCCCGCCGGGTACGGGAAAAACCCTGTTGGCAAAAGCAATAGCCGGAGAAGCCGGCGTGCCGTTTTTTTCCATTTCCGGATCGGATTTCGTGGAAATGTTCGTTGGCGTAGGCGCCAGCCGCGTCAGGGATCTGTTCATGCAAGGAAAGAAAAATGCTCCATGCATCATCTTCATCGACGAAATCGACGCTGTGGGAAGGCATCGCGGCGCCGGGTTGGGCGGAGGTCACGACGAGCGTGAACAAACCCTTAACCAGCTCTTGGTGGAGATGGATGGTTTTGAGTCCAACGAGGGGGTTATTCTGATAGCCGCCACAAACCGTCCGGATGTTCTGGATCCAGCTCTGCTTCGTCCCGGCCGTTTCGACCGTCAGGTTGTGGTGCCCCGTCCTGATGTCAAAGGACGCGAAATGATCCTGAAAGTACACTCCAAAAAAGTTCCGCTGTCCTCAGATGTGGATCTGGAAGTGGTCGCAAGAGGCACGCCGGGTTTTTCTGGAGCCGATCTGGCCAACGTAGTCAACGAAGCCGCTTTGCTTGCGGCCCGAAAAGAAAAGAACGCCGTGGAATCCATCGACTTTGACAATGCCAAAGACAAAGTCCTGATGGGCGCGGAACGCCGCAGTATGGTCATATCCGAAGAAGAGAAAAAAAGCACCGCTTACCACGAGGCTGGACATACTCTGGTGGCAAAAAAGATTCCCGGGACCGATCCGGTCCACAAGGTTTCAATAATCCCGCGCGGTCGCGCTCTAGGCGTAACCATGCAGCTCCCGATAGAGGACAAACACAGTTATTCCCGCGAAACTCTGCTAGCACGCATCGCCGTAATAATGGGCGGGAGGGCAGCTGAGGACCTGATTTTTAACACGTTTACCACAGGGGCGGGCAACGATATTGAACGAGCTACGGAAATTGCCCGTAAAATGGTCTGCGAATGGGGCATGAGCGACAGAATGGGTCCTTTGTCCTTTGGCAAAAGAGACGAACAGATATTCCTCGGCAGGGATATGGCGAGTCACAAAAATTACAGCGAAGCAACCGCAGTGGAAATTGACACGGAGATCAAACGTATTGTTGATACCTGTTATGAGCGCGCCCGCACAATACTCGCGGAAAACACTCAAATTCTGCATAATCTNTCAGAATGTCTGATCGAGAAGGAAAACCTGACTGGCCAGGAAGTTGATCGCATTATTGCCGGTGATTTAACGGTATGCACAGCAAAATCTCCTGATCCTCAGCAGAATCAGCGCACCGACATTCAGGTATGAAGCGTTGAATGCATTTTCCGCTAGGTTTCTCGTAATATCTACCCTGGAAGAAGCCAAACGCGAACTTATTCGCATCGGAGCCGATAGCCATGGGGTGCGGAGTATGGCGCCCAAAATGCGAACCCGCTGCATCCATTTATCCGGATTACAATGCCGCCAGGCGAACATTCTTAAGCAGGAGATGCTCTCCCTCGGAGGCGACACCGCCGTTGCCAGAGGCGCCGTGGCCTGTAATATCGAAAGCACAGACGTCATTCTGATTGGCTCCGAAAAACAGCTGGCGGCGCTCTGTCCGCGTCTTGAGCTCCAGCCCTTCGGCCTCCGAAATCTCGCGCAAGAACTCAAAACTCTTCTGGAACGTATAAAATCAACGCCCGCTGTCTGGCGCACCGCGCAAACAGACCTTACGCTGGAGCGTCCGTTGATCATGGGTATCCTCAATGTGACCCCGGATTCATTTTCCGATGCCTCTAACTATCTGGAACCGGGGAGCGCAATTGAACGAGCTCTTGAAATGGCGGAGGAGGGCGCGGACATCATAGATATCGGCGGAGAGAGTACCCGTCCGGGCGCAGAAGCGATCCCCCCCGAGGAAGAAATAAAGCGAGTCGTTCCAGTAATTTCGGAACTGGCAAAAAAAACGAACATTCCTATTTCCATTGACACCTGGAAAGCTGACGTGGCTAAACGCGCCGTGGACGTCGGGGCCGAGATTATTAACGACATCAGCGGACTTACGTTTGATCCCTGTATGGCTCGGGTTGCTTCGGAAACAAAAACAGGAATAGTCCTGACGCATACGCGGGGCGCACCGGAGGTTATGCAGTCCGACACAAAATACTCCGACATAACAGGAGAAATTGTTCAATATCTGCGAGCGTCCGCCAAAACAGCGCAGAACGCGGGCATTGAACAAGAACGCATTGTTATGGATCCGGGCGTTGGCTTTGGTAAAAATTGCTGCGGAAACCTTGAAATAATGCGTCGGCTGCGGGAATTGACCTCTTTGGGCTTTCCCATACTCGTGGGAGCTTCGCGCAAGTCTTTTATCGGCTTGATAACTGGTCGCGACATTCATGACCGCCTTTTCGGAACGGCGGCGACAGTAGCGCTGGCGGTTGCCAACGGGGCCTCCATCCTGCGGGTTCACGATGTGCGAGCCATGCGTGACGCGGCCTATATGGCTCATGCGATTGCCAATGGAACGAACATAGCGCTTTGACGCCGCTCGCTCGGCTGCAAAGATTCCAGCAGAACGACAAGGCAGCGTCAAACACCGCTTTCACAGCTAAAATCACGCCTTGGGGCGAATACTCACATCATCAGGAGACCGACAGTGAAAAAACTATTCGGCACCGATGGCGTCCGCGGAGTCGCCAACATCCATCCAATGACAACGGAAATGGCCATGCAACTGGGCCGGGCTGCAGCGTATGTTTTGCGAGGATCTAGCAAACGCCGTCAACGCATTGTAATCGGAAAGGACACGCGTCTATCTGGTTACATGCTGGAAAACGCCATGCTTGCGGGCATCTGCTCCATGGGGGTAGACGTTCTTGTTGTGGGCCCCCTGCCCACGCCAGGAATCGCCAATATCACATCCTCAATGCGCGCCGACGCGGGAGTTGTAATATCGGCTTCCCATAATCCCTTCCAAGACAATGGCATCAAATTTTTTTCAGCCGATGGTTTCAAACTGCCGGACAAAATTGAACTTAAAATAGAAAAACTGATAGAAACAAATCAAATTGATTCTCTTCGTCCAACCGCCAACGAAGTGGGAAAGGCTTTCCGTATTGACGATGCGGCGGGTAGATATATCGTTTTTCTGAAAAATACATTTCCGAGCGAAATGGATCTCTCGGGAATGAAAATTGTTTTGGATTGCGCCAACGGAGCGGCCTACAAAGTAGCTCCCGCTGTTTTTGAAGAATTGGGCGCTGAGATTATAAAATTTGGGGTTTCCCCTAATGGTACCAACATCAACGCGGGTTGCGGCTCGCTTTATCCGCAACTGATAAGCGAAGAGGTCAAAAAACATCGCGCTGATATCGGCATAGCTCTGGATGGCGACGCCGACCGGGTCATCGTATGCGACGAGTTTGGCAACGAAGTGGACGGAGACCATATCATGGCTATTTGCGCCACAGATATGCTCAAACGTAGGCTTCTTAAAAAGAAAACTCTGGTAACCACGGTTATGAGCAACATGGGGCTGGATATAGCACTAAGAAACGCTGGGGGTAAAATTGTCAAAACCGCCGTTGGAGACCGCTATGTGGTGGAGGCCATGAGGAAAGGAGGCTACAATCTAGGCGGAGAACAGTCTGGACACATGATTTTCCTTGATCACAACACCACCGGAGACGGCGTGCTTTCNGCGTTACAGTTGCTGGCCGTCATGAGGCGTAACGAAACATCCCTTTCCGAGCTTGCCTCAGTGATGATCCCTCTCCCGCAAGTACTGGTGAACACCAGAGTTCGCGAGAAAAAAGATATTATGTCGATACCGGAAATCGCCAGAAAAATTGCCGATGTTGAAAAGAAACTGGGCGAAGAAGGACGAGTGCTTATCCGCTATTCCGGGACAGAACCGTTATTGCGGATTATGCTGGAAGGCAAAGATACCTACGAGATAACAACATGGGCCAACGAAATAGCCGACGCGGTTAAACAACGTTTGGGCGAAAAATAGATTTCCAATATACGCGTAAGGAGAAAAAGCATGGCAAAACTTGGATTAAATGTGGACCATGTGGCAACCGTACGCCAAGCTCGGGGAGGAATTGAGCCGGATCCAATCGTTGCCGCCGCTCTTGGAGAAATGGCGGGAGCGGAAGGAATCACCATTCATCTGCGGGAAGATCGGCGTCATATTCAGGATCGGGACCTGGAAATTCTTCGCGACACAGTTAAAACAAAACTCAATCTTGAAATGGCCGCAACCCAGGAAATGATTCGCATCGCTCTCAGAATTAAACCGGATCAGGTAACCCTTGTGCCAGAGAAACGCCAAGAGCTGACCACCGAAGGCGGCTTGGACGTCATTGTCAATCTCAAAGCCATAACCGACTCCGTCAAACGCCTAAGGGACGCCGGTATCGTAGTCAGTATCTTTTTAGATCCAGATCAGGGACAAATCAAGGCCGCCAACAAAGCTGGGGCTGATTATATCGAAATCCATACCGGAGCCTATGCGGAAAGCTCTGATTGGCCAAGCAAAAAACACGAACTTGAGAAAATCGACGCTTCTATAAGACTGGCAAATAAAGTCGGCATGGGAGTAAACTCCGGACACGGCCTAAACTATTTCAATATCAAAGCGCTAGCATCGCTCGGCGGCATAGAAGAATACAACATCGGGCATTCGATTATGGCCCGCGCCATACTCGTGGGTATGGATCGCGCCGTCAGAGACATGGTAGAACTCATCAAATATTCATGATCTATGGTATCGGCACAGATATAATTGCTATTTCGCGCTTTCAGCGTTTTTTAGATTCCGGCAACGACGCTATTTTTAACCGTCTCTTCACGGAACGGGAACGCTTGGCGTGCGAATCCAACAAAAGAAGCGCGGCTCGTTTCGCGGCCAGATTTGCGGCAAAGGAAGCGTTTCTCAAAGCTTTGGGCACCGGCCTGAGGGGTGGGCTTTCCTGGGTTCATATGGAAATTATAAACAATAATTTGGGAAAACCCGTTCTGCATCTGAACGGCAAAGCTCAGGAAATGATAAAAGAACGCAACGTTAGACGTATCTTTCTCTCTCTCTCGCATGATTCGGACAGCGCCGTTGCCATGGTCATTCTGGAGACACCATGAAAGTCGTAACCCCGGATACAATGCGCAATCTGGACCGTCAAGCGATCCGTGATTTCAAAATTCCCGGTTTGGAATTAATGGAGAACGCCGGGCGTTCCTGCGCCGAAATTATCATCCGAGAGTTTGAAACCACCGGAAGCGGACAAGCGCTTATTCTGACCGGAAAAGGAAACAACGGCGGCGACGGCCATGTTATCGCCAGACTCCTGAAAGAAAAATCTTGGACAGTAAAAGTTATCTCCCTCGCGGAACGCAAATTGATAAGCGGCGATGCGGAGGTTAATTTAAATCGTCTTGATCCTTCCCTTGTCGCCTTTGTCGCAACGAAAGAAGAATTATACGAAGTTTTCCGCCAAGAAAGTCGCCACACTAACGTAATCGTGGACGCCATGCTGGGCACGGGAATTACCGATAATCTCAGAGGTCTTTATCGAAAAGCGGTCGAGATGATCAATGATTCCGGAAAACCGGTAATCTCCGTAGATATTCCGTCCGGTATCGACGGCGCCACGGGGAGAATTTTGGGATGCGCGGCGCGAGCTGACATCACCGTCACATTTGCATGCGCCAAACTGGGCCATATCATGTATCCCGGAATGGAAAACACTGGACGCCTATTCGTCACGGACATCGGTATTCCCCCAGAGCTACTGAACCAGGCGCCAGGACATGAATTCTGCGATTGCCGCGGGATTACTCCTTTGCTGCGTCGTAGAGATCGTTATGGTCACAAGGGAAACTACGGTCACTGCTTATTTATCGCCGCTTCCACAGGAAAAACCGGGGCCGCCGCGCTTTGCGCAAACTCAGCGGTAAGAGCCGGTTCGGGACTGGTTACTCTGGGCGTTCCCGAAAGCCTGAACAATATTTTAGAACTTAAGACAACCGAAGCCATGACCTTTCCCTTGCCCGAAGCTCCAACCGGGCATCTTTCCGCCGATGCCTACCCGATCATTAAAAACATCCTGCATGGAAAAGACGCGCTGGCTATCGGTCCGGGCATTGGAACGCTGACTGGAGCGGTTGCTTTAACGCACAACCTGCTGGAATCCGTAGAGCTACCCATCGTTATTGACGCCGACGGTCTGAACGCATTGGTTTCGGATATCTCTGCGCTGAAACGGAAAAAATCCAACGCCGTTGCGCTGACTCCCCATCCGGGAGAGATGGCTCGTCTTTTAGGGATGTCATTGCCAGAGAATCATGAAGATCGTATAGCAGTTGCGTTGCGGTTTGCGCGTGATTACGGAGTATATCTGATTCTTAAGGGAGCGCGCACCATCATTGCCGCGCCGGACGGCAAATCCGCCGTCAACGGAAGCGGCAATCCGGGAATGGCAAGCGGCGGAATGGGCGATGTGCTGACAGGCGTTGTAACCTCGCTGTTGGGCCAAGGTTATTCCCCATGGGACGCCTGTCGATTGGCTGTTTTCATCCACGGTTACTCTGCGGATATAATTGCAGAAACCAAAGGAGAAATCGGAATTACCGCAACGGATGTCCAAGAAAATATTCCCCTTGCCTGTAAACGCCTTTCGGAATATAAACCACTTATTCTCGTATAAATAAAACTCGTATTAGTCAAGCTAGAACCAAGCGTACATATCATAAAAATTACAACAAAAATAATCATCCTCGCTGCGACCAGAAAATGAAATCTCTGACAATATCGACAAACTCTCCGCAAGAAACAGAAAAACTAGGAAAATTGCTTGGTTTGTTGATCTCTCCAAGAACTTTCATCGCAATGAACGGAGAGCTGGGCGGCGGCAAAACCTGCTTCACCAGAGGAATTGTCGCGTCAGCCGCGCCGGAAAGCGCTCGTCTCGTAGCCAGCCCAACCTTCGCAATAATGAATGAATATCCGGCTTCCATACCGGTGCGTCATTTTGATTTCTATCGCTTTGCTTCAAGCGGAGACATAGAAGAACTTGGATTCGAAGATTATTTTTTTGACGAGGGTATATGCGTTGTAGAATGGGCCGAAAAACTAAAAAATCTTTTGCCTGAAGAACGCTTGGAGATCACCTTTTTCCATCTTGACGATAATGACCGAAATATCGTTTTCACAGCCTGCGGCCTCTTTCACGAGGACCTGCTTGAACGCTTTGCGGACGCCGCTCGCGCCGTCAAAAATGCTTTGACCTGAAACATTGTTGTCTGCTATGTAGTGGGGTCTGACAAAAACTCACCGGTTATTACCGGGAAAGAGAGTACGGAAAGAATGGCGCTTGTAGTCCAGAAATACGGCGGCACATCGGTTGGGAATCCCGACAAGATAAAAAATGTCGCCAAGCGAGTCGCAAAGACCTATGACGATGGCAACGATTTGATTGTAGTTTTATCAGCCATGTCAGGACAAACCAACAAACTGGTCGACATGGCCAACGAAATGTGCGAACTCCCGGATGGTCGGGAATATGACGCTTTAGTGGCAACAGGAGAGCAAGTGACTATCGCTTTGCTTGCCATGTATTTACGATCAATGGGTTACAAAGCAAAATCCTATCAGGGATGGCAGGTTCCGATCACAACTGACAAAACAGCAACAAAAGCGCGTATTGAGCGGATTGACGGAACAAACATTCGCGCCGATCTTGATAAAGGAACCATCGCGGTGGTCGCCGGATTTCAGGGAATAGACGGCGACGGAAATATCACAACACTTGGACGAGGCGGATCCGACACCTCTGCGGTAGCTCTAGCGGCTGCCCTGAACGCCGATATCTGCGAAATCTATACAGACGTTGACGGCGTCTATACCACCGATCCCAACATCTGCAAAGAAGCCAGAAAAATGGACAGCATTTCCTACGACGAAATGCTTGAACTGGCCAGTTTGGGGGCCAAAGTCCTACAGATCCGCTCAGTGGAATTCGCCAAAAAATACAACGTCAACGTCCACGTGCGTTCTAGTTTGAATGATAATACCGGCACAATGGTTACCAAGGAGAATAACGATATGGAAGGAATTCTCGTTTCAGGCGTTGCCTACGATAAAAACGAAGCTAAAATCGCGGTCATGGGAGTGCCGGATAAACCAGGTATCGCCGCCAAGATATTATCAGCGCTTTCCGACGCTTCCATCTCGGTGGATATGATCGTTCAAAACGTAAGTCAAGCGGGATTAACGGATTTCACCTTTACCGTAAATAAAACCGACCTCAAACAGGCTCTTCTTATTACCAATAATATGGCTGCGGCCATCAACGCAAGAGAAGTGCTTTCCGATGAAAATATCAGCAAAATATCCATTGTGGGACTTGGTATGCGTAATCATGCCGGCGTCGCCACGACCATGTTTTCCGCATTGGCCGAAGCCAACGTCAATATTCAAACGATTTCGACATCGGAGATAAAAATATCCGTGATTATTGATGATAAATATACCGAACTCGCCATACGAGTATTACACGAAGCGTTTGGCCTGCACAAATAAACCGCCAACAGTCAATTTCAGCACAAACAAAGCCCCGGTTTTATCAAACAGCCGGGGCTTTGTTACGTCATCTTCATTCTGAATGTTTTTTATTTATCTACGTCATTGATAATCGCGTTTTATATTCTCCCTAATGAAACTTCGTATTATCTCCTGTGATGGTTGGGACCGGGTTTGTTTCCGGGATGATTAGGGCCGCCCGGCTTTCCTGGTTTATGTACTGGAGGCGCAGGAGGTCTATAGTTTGGTTTATGCGCCTGGTGAGGCGGAGGCCCGGGTTTGTGGCTTGGTTTATGCGCATAATGGGGAGGCCTAAAGGTTTTGCCTCGATAATGATTTTTGTTCATCCGGTAACGATTAAATTCTTGGTCACGATGGGTCCGAACATATTGAATTCCGCGAGTACGAATAATTGGTGGGAGATAGCTGTGATGGATCACGCCCCAAGGGCCATTGTATCCGGTAGAGCGGTACCAGGCGTTTTGATAGAATAGATAGTAATAATTATTTGCGTAAACGATATCGTAAGGAACATCAACGCCCACCTGAACCCCCAAGCCCGATGGTTGCAGAAAAACCGGGGGACTACTGAAAAGGACGCCAGGTATTCCTACATTCACGTTGACATTCACCCTGGCCATTGCTGCCGCCGGAGCTGACAACACTATGGCGAACAGTAATACTAACGTTCTTTTTTTCATAATACTTCTCCTTTTGTTGTAAGCAACCTTTATGCGCATATCAAGAGCAACTTGCATGCCAGACACATCAAAACACTAAAAACAGTTTTGATTTCATATAATTACAGCATGACCATTTTTGTCTATCAGACTAAACGAACCAATTTTCAAAATTCTTCATACCTCAAATAAGGTATATGACAACGTATACGGGACTAAAATCCAGGCGCCTCACATTGCTGGAAACAGCGGCGGCTAAAACGGAAGACAAGAATTCCGCTCTCGTTTCTGTTTCCTCAGTTCCGCGAAAAAATCACTCAGCATAATAGAACACTGACTATCCATAACACCCGAGACCAAGCTGACTCGGTGATTGAGGCGCGGATCATTGGAAAGATCGTAGAGCGAGCCGGCCGCTCCGGCTTTTGGATCATGGCAACCAAATACCACAACGGGTATGCGCGACAAAATTATGGCGCCCATACACATGACGCATGGCTCCAGAGTCACATACAGCGTAACATCCGTAAGCCTCCAGGAATCAAGCTTTTTTGCGGCTTTGCGTATGGCAATCAATTCCGCGTGAGCCGAGGGATCTTTGGAGCTTTCGCGCAAATTGTGCGCTCGCGCAATAATGCGTTTATCTCGAACTATGACGCAACCGATTGGGACTTCGTTTTTGGCTCGCGCTTTTCCAGCTTCGGCAATGGCGTGATTCATCCAGTGTTCGTCATCTATTTCCTTCATAGTTTTCAAACTCAGCATGCCCGCACTTTAACACACCCGCTGGTTTCAAACAAAAAGAATGTCCCTAAATAAGAGCCCAATCAGCGCCGAAAAAGACCATATCGCGACTCAGGAGCGGCGCGCATATCCGCAAACGCATCCGCACTAATTATACGTACCAGCTACTCTTTCCAAAATTTTTGTTATCAGTTCCGTCTAAGATTGTCATCCAAAAGTTTAAGCGCAAATAAGCCTTCCCATCAGACATCGCTTTTCAATAAGCGAGTCTAGCAAATTAAGGCTTTTCATCACCGCCCCATAAGTGTATTTTGCGTAAACGTCACATTTCTCCATCGAATTACAAAACAAAAAAGGTGTTAATATGTCAAAAACAATCGCGGAAAAGATATTTGAAAGCCATCTGGCTGACGAACCTTTTTCAGGGATGCAAGTTCTGCATTTAGATCTTGTGTTCTGCCATGAGGTCACAACCCCCATTGCTATCAATGACTTAGCTCAACGCGGTAAGGATCGTGTGTTTGACAGTTCAAAAATTAAGGCTGTAATTGATCATGTAACGCCCAGCAAAGATACTAAAACGGCAATCCAAGCCAAAACTCTGCGCGACTGGGCGCGTCGTCATTCCATTAAAGACTTTTTCGACATCGGTCAGAACGGCGTATGCCACGCCTTGTTTCCGGAAAAGGGTTTTATCCGTCCGGGTAATACGGTCATCATGGGCGATTCTCATACTTGCACCCATGGCGCGTTCGGAGCGTTTGCCGCTGGCGTTGGCACAACGGATCTGGAAGTAGGCATACTGAAGGGGGTATGCGCTTTCCGTCAGCCTAAAACCATCCGTTTCAACATTAACGGAGCACTTAGCAAAGGAGTCTACGCAAAGGATGTTATCCTGTATATCATCGGAGAAATCGGCGTAAACGGCGCAACGGACCACATAATAGAATTCCACGGCGACACTGTTGACGCCATGACCATGGATTCCAGAATGACACTCTGTAATATGGCAATCGAGGCTGGCGGCACGTCGGGAATTTGCATGCCGGATATGACCACCGTGGAATATCTGTGGCCTTTCATCAAAGATGAATTTGAAAGCAGGGAAGCCGCTTTGTCTGAGTACGCCAAATGGCGTTCCGATCCGGACGCGAGTTACGCAAAAGTTGTTGATATTGACGCAGCCGCTATTCAACCCATGGTAACATTTGGTTATAAACCGGATCAGGTAAAACCGGCCAGCGAGATGGCCGAGACTCCGATTGATCAGGTTTACCTCGGTTCCTGCACCAATGGTCGTCTGGAAGATCTGCGTATCGCCGCTTATATATTGAAAGGCAATAAACTATCGTCCGCCGTGCGAGGCATCCTCTCGCCCGCAACGCCTAAGGTATATAAAGACGCCATGGACGAAGGACTGATAGACATTTTTATGGCGGCGGGATTCTGCGTAACAAATCCCACCTGCGGCGCGTGCCTGGGCATGTCGAACGGAGTGCTTGCTGAAGGCGAGGTATGCGCTTCTACGACAAACCGAAACTTCATGGGAAGAATGGGCAAGGGCGGCATGGTTCATCTGATGTCTCCAGCTACGGCGGCCGCCAGCGCCATAGAGGGTAAAATAGCCGATCCGAGGAAATATTTGTGAGACACCCCATTCGCGTCGTTAGTTACAGAGGAGCGTATCCATGAAAACATTTGAGGGCCCAGCCCTTTTTCTTGATCGTTCGGATATCAACACCGATGAAATCATTCCGGCTAAATATCTGACTGAAATTACAAAAGAAGCTCTTAAACCCTATTTACTCGAAGACTTAAAACTACCCGGCTTTGACCCGAAAGGCAAAACACTGGAAAAGGCCCGCGTGATTGTATCCCGGGACAATTTTGGCTGCGGTTCTTCCCGGGAACACGCCCCCTGGGCCCTTGAAGTTAACGGTATCAATGCAGTAATTGCCGGTTCATTCGCGCGAATTTTTCGTCAAAACATGTTTAATTGCGGAATGCTCGCCATCGAATTGCCCGAAGATGATTTGGACAAAATATTTGCCCGCGCAAAAGCCAGCGACGTCGTTATATCAATTAACCTGAAGGCGGGATCTCTGAAACTCAGCGCCGATGGAGAAATGGAAAACTTCAATTTCAGTCTCTCGCCTTTCGACACAGCGCTCGTGACCGCGGGCGGCTGGGTAGATTACGCTGACAGGAATTATTGAAAAACTAACTTTCAACCTCATTTATACAAAACGACCGAAAAACAAAAAAGCCCCTAAACAACGGGGCTTTTTTGCAATGAAGCTTCGCATGTTTCTATATTTTGAAGCGCTTAACCAGATCGTTAAGATGTAACGACTCGTCCGAAAGTTCCGCCACGGTAGACGATGCCTCTTCGGCGGCGCGCGCGGTTCGTTGAACCATACCGGTTATTTGATGAATAGCTGAGGAAACCTGATTAGTGCTCATGGTTTGTTCTTCCGCGGCCGTGGCAATCTGATTAACCTGCGCGGAGACTTCGTCAATCTCCTCAAGTATATCCCCCAAAGCCTTTCCGGAACGCTGAGAGGCTTCCGCCCCTCTTTTCACCTCGGCGACCCCTTCTTCCATTGCCAAGACGGCGGCTCGGGTTTTGGACTGAATACCTTTAATCATCGCCCCAATTTCCCTGGTGGCTTTTGTTGTGCGTTCGGCCAACGCCCGAACTTCATCGGCAACAACCGCGAATCCCCTTCCCTGCTCTCCGGCGCGAGCCGCTTCAATCGCCGCATTTAAAGCCAAAAGATTTGTTTGATCCGCAATATCTTCTATGGC
>JGI994J12354_10003999_pt1 | contig 13479 bp, 14 predicted proteins | sample IntmicLarv3ML3BL_FD_12354 | JGI IMG/M metagenome (IMG submission 12354)
AGGGGCGGTTTGATGTGGCAATGAAAGAGCTGCATACGGCCCGTTGATTTTCACCCGGCAATAAAAAACCCGCCAATCAGGCGGGTTTTTTATTGCTGAAACAGAACGTTTATTCAGCAGCTTTCGGTTCGGATGATGCTTCGGCATCGCCCGTTGCAGCACTTGCTGTTGCAATGACCATGCCAGCATCACTGCTGGTGGCTGAAACGCCTTTTGGCAGTTTCAGATCAGACAGGTGAATGGTCTGACCGACGTCTAGGCTGGCTAGGTCAACTTCGATAAATTCCGGCAGATCTCCTGGCAGGCAGGTGATATCCAGTTCGGAAATGGCGTGATGAATGGCGCCACCGGACTGTTTGACAGCAACAGCGGTATCTTCATTCAGGAAGTGCAGGGGAACCTTGACGTGAATGGGCTGGTCTGCGCTGACGCGCTGGAAATCGATGTGCATAACGATGGATTTGTATGCATGCATCTGGTAATCACGTAGCAGCACTTTTTCTACCTTGCCATCAATTTCCATGTCGAGGATGGAAGAGTGGAAGGCTTCTCTTCTGAGAGCGTGGAAAAGTGCGTTATGGTCCAGTTTGATGGCCATCGGTTCACTGGTTCCCCCGTAAATGATGCCAGGGGTCATGCCGGCAGCACGCAGGCGGCGGCTCGCTCCGGTACCCTGTTCTGCCCTTGGAAATGCAACAACTTTCATGATTAAACTCCAAAAATTCAGGGCTTTAAAACCCTTTTGTGGGTGAAATTCCCGCGACCAGGAATTTCGTCGAAAAAGCGCAGGATTTCCTGCGCCTGTGATTTTATGATCAGATTTCGATGGTTTCTGCCTCAAGGAAGAAAGACATGACCGAATCGCCTTTGCTGATGCGCTTGATGGTCTCTGCCAACAGTTCGGCACAGGAAACCTGGCGGATCTTGGTGCACTGTTTTGCTGCCTCGGATAATGGGATGGTGTCAGTAACAATCAGTTCATCCAGCTTGGAATTGTTGATGCGCTCGACAGCCGGACCGGACAGAACCGGATGTGTGCAGTAGGCCACCACCATTTTGGCGCCCCGATCTTTCAGGATATCAGCCGCAGTTGTCAGCGTGCCAGCGGTATCAACCATGTCATCCATGATGACACAGTTTCTTCCAGCGACTTCACCGATGACATTCATGACTTCGGATTCGTTGGCGCGCGGTCGGCGCTTGTCGATAATGGAAAGTTCGCAGTCGAGCAGCTTTGCCAGTGCACGCGCCCTGACAACACCACCGACGTCAGGTGATACGACGAGCAGATCCGTGTATCTTTTTTTGAGCAGGTCGCGCAGCAGAACCGGCGAGGCATAAATATTGTCAACCGGAATGTCAAAGAAGCCTTGGATCTGGTCGGCATGGACATCCATGATGAGAACACGATCCACACCCACATTTTCCAGCATATTGGCGACAACTTTTGCCGAGATGGCAACACGGGTTGAACGTGGGCGACGATCCTGACGAGCGTAACCAAAGTACGGGATGACGGCGGTAATGCGTTTGGCTGAGGCGCGTTTCAATGCATCAACCATCAGCATGACTTCCATCAGATTGTCATTGGTGGGTGCACAGGTGGATTGCATGACAAAAACTTCCTTGCCACGGACATTTTCCTTGATTTCAACAGTGGCTTCACCGTCAGAAAATTTGGACACATTCGCCTTGCCCAGCGGAATACCAAGTTTGCTGGCTACTCTGGCTGCCAGTGAAGGGTTGGCATTGCCGGTGAAAATCATCAGATTGGGGTCAGACATGGGATTCCCGCGATAGTCTCGTTACAAAATCAAAAGCCGCATAAATGGAACGATTCCGTATGCGGCTTGCCGACAGCTTGTTTTTAGTCGCCTGACGGCAGGCGCCTCAATTAAAATGGCAGGGGAAGAAGGATTCGAACCTTCGCATGCTGGAATCAAAATCCAGTGCCTTAACCAGCTTGGCGATTCCCCTGCTGACCTGTTGCAACTCCGGCTTGCCGGATATGCTGCTAATCATTTTCCACCTGATGTTTCCAGTATCTCATCAAGCGGATGAACCTTTAGTCCTCTTGCTTTCCAACCGTTCCATTCTCCCGGTATCCTGCTGACAACTTCGTCTGCTTCGGCCTCACTGTCAAATCGGGCAAAAACGCAGGCACCTGAGCCGGTCATTCTAGCATCTGCAAATCTGTCTAACCATGTTATCGCCTTTAAAACCGGAGGATACAGTTTTATGGCAACAGACTGCAAATCATTTTTTCCCAAAAAGCCATTTTTTGTTAAATAGGTGGGAAAGTCCAACATTTTGATCTTTTCCGTATTTCTTGTCAATTCCTCTGATGCAAATATTGCAGAAGTTGGTACAGAAATGTTGGGATGAATCACAACAAACCAAGCATCAGGGGTGTCAACGGGGCTCAGTTTTTCCCCGATGCCTTCTGCAAAGGCATTGCGTCCGAAAATGAAGAAGGGAACATCCGCGCCGAGTTGCAGCCCCATGTGCATGAGTTCATTCTGGCTGATTCCGCATTCCCACAGGCTATTTAGTGCCATGAGGGTGGTTGCAGCATCAGATGAGCCACCGCCGAGCCCTCCGCCAGCCGGTAGGCGTTTTTCGATTGCAATATCTGCCCCCGGTTTTTTTCCGGTACGCTGAAAGGTTTCTGCCTGAAGCAATTGGGCGGCCCGGATGATCAGATCCTCATTTTCAGGGATTCCTTCGACGTCTGTTGTGCGTCGGATATGGCTGTCTTCCCGAAGTATGAAATGGAGTGTGTCGCCAAAATCAATGAGCTGGAAAACCGTTTGCAACAGGTGATATCCGTCCGGGCGACGCCCCGTGACATGTAAAAAAAGGTTGAGCTTGGCCGGAGCGGGACAGTGAAGAAGCGAATGTCTCATATCAGTATCAATTTTCGTTTTCGTCGTGCCACTCATCAATGATGAGACGAATCCGGATATGGCTGATCATGGCATCCGCTGGCGGGGTATGAGTCATGTCAATGCGACGCGGGACCAGTTCGTTGTCCCGAAAAGGACTCCAGTTGACATAATGGATCTGCCATCCGTTCGACGTGGTTATTTCAGAGCGGGCCGGATTTGCCTGAAAAGATTGCCCGGTAGTGTCCGTTACACATCCCTGAAGCCAGTTGTACATACCGGAGACTGGTAGTGGCCAGCCAAGTTGCCAGAAAACAAGTTCGTCGGCGCTGGTGGCGGAAACCGGTGCTTTTCCGGATGCGGTAAAGACGGCGATTTCCGGAGAAACATGAATGACTGCTATTGTTTGTCCCAGAGGGGAAAAGAGATCAATACGGGTTTTCCCGTTGTTCTGTTTCCAGACGAATTTTCCGTGTAGTGATTCGGTTTTGTCGTCACGCGAAAGCGTATAGTTCATGGAAATGCGTCCTGAAACGGCGATGGCTTCATCACATTTGCGGACGGTACGGGAGACCGGCGCGGTATCATCGTTGATGGCTGGAGCGGTTTCACATCCGGCAAGCAGGAAGAAAGAAAAACACAAAACCAGCAATGAAGAAAGGGATAATAATGTTCGCTTGTGCATGAAAACGGGACTTTCCATATACTGACAGCATATGATTCCTGCCAGTCAGGTTGATTCGGCAGGGCCGGATCATACTATACACTCTGGCTCCATGCACATGACAATAATGCTGAAGAAAATATCAAGTTTTGGCTGTTTATGAAACCGGCACAGAAAAAACAGACATCAAAAAAAGAAACGGGATATTCGGACTTTGATTTTTCCCGGAGGTTGATAGCCTGGCAGAAGCGTCACGGAAGACATGCGCTTCCTTGGCAGCGGACGCGGGATGCCTATCGCATCTGGCTCTCGGAAATCATGTTGCAGCAGACACAGGTGGCAACCGTTATTCCTTATTACACGCGCTTTCTTTCGCATTTTCCTGATGTGAAAGCACTTGCGTTGGCGCCAAGTGATGCGGTGATGGCACAGTGGAGCGGGCTGGGTTATTACACGCGAGCTCGCAACCTGCACTACTGCGCGAAGATGGTCGTCGAGAACCATGGCGGATATTTTCCTTCGGAACCTCACCTGCTTGAGGCGTTACCGGGGATCGGTCGTTCAACCGCCGCGGCCATTTCGGTTTTTTCTAGTGGAACGCGGGCGGCGATTCTGGATGGTAATGTTATCCGTGTGCTTTCTCGGGTTTTTGGTATTGATGAATATGCTGGTCAGAAAAAGGTACGGGACAGGTTGTGGCTCCTTGCCGAATCCCTGTTGCCGGAAAAGGATATGGAGGCCTATACCCAGGGGTTGATGGATATTGGTGCGACGATCTGTGTTCGGGGGAATCCCGCCTGCCATTCATGTCCTTTTTCTTCACACTGCCATGCGTTTCTGGAAGACAGGGTGAGGGAGTTGCCAGTCAGAAAACCGGCAAAAGTGTTGCCAGAGCGTCAGGTTTGTATGCTGGTCGCGGTTGATGAAAACAGGGTTTTGCTGGAAAAGCGTCCACCATCAGGTATCTGGGGCGGGCTTTTTTCCCTTCCGGAACAAGCGGGAAGGGAACAGGATGTCAATGATCAGGTGCTGAAGAAAGTGCTTCTGCCATTTGGGCAGGTTGTTTCATGGCAGCGGCTGGGTGGATTTACCCACACTTTCACACATTTCCGGCTTTATGTGACGCCGGTTCTGATTGTGCTTTCAAAAACAGCAGAAAAAGTGCCGGATGCGCAGTATGTCTGGTATGACCTGACAGAAACAGACAGTGCTCCCCTGCCTTCGCCGGTCAAAAAATTGCTGGAAAGTGTGAAAGCGGTTTTATAGATTGCGTATCACCTGTCTTGTCAGGAAAGATTGCGGTGTCGTACCAGCACAGTTTCGTTTTTTCGGAAGTGTTTTGCGAGTTCTTCAACCATGTAGACGGAACGATGCTGGCCTCCGGTGCAGCCCAGTGCCACGGTCAGGTAACTGCGATGGTCCCGCTTGTAAGAAGGCAGCCATTTTTCAACAAATTGCCGGATGTCGGCCATCAGATCGTCAACCTCCGGTTGGGCTAGGAGAAACTGCTGGACCAGCTCATCTTTTCCGGTAAGCGGGCGCAGGCGCTGGTCGTAGTGCGGGTTGGGCAGGCTACGTACGTCAAACATGAGGTCGGCATCCTGAGGGACGCCGAATTTGAACCCGAAAGACTCCAAGTGCAGGGTCAGATCGGTATTGTGTTCTGCTTCGACAAGCTCCTTGATCCATGCACGCAGTTTGTTGGTCGACAAGTGGGAGGTATCAACGACGTGGGCAATCGACTGGATATCGGCCAGCATTTCCCTTTCGGCATGGATGGCTTCTATGAGGGTTCGCTGGTCTGATGGATCATGACTGGAAGGTGCTCGATGGGCGAGTGGATGGCTGCGGCGGGTTTCGGAAAAGCGGTTGATGAGTGAGTGGGTGTCTGCTGTCAGGAAAACAACCTGAATATGATGTCCTTCTTCCCGGAGTTTTTCTACAGCGGCAGGAAGATCGGAAAGCGATTGGGCACTTCGTGAATCAACAGCAACCGCCAGCCGGGATTTTTTTTCTTCAATGCCAGTGGTGACCAGGCTTGGCAGTAGTACGGGAGGCAGGTTATCCACACAGAAATAACCGGCATCTTCCAGTACATTCAGTGCAACCGATTTGCCGGAACCCGAAATACCGGTAATAAGGATGATATGCATGTGATAATCCTCAGGGTAATCCAGTCAGGATACAACAGAAATCATTCTGCCTGCATTTGTGCTGGCAGGTCAATCAGTCTTTGGTCATAGCCTTGCGCTGACGTTCCATGAATTCTTCCATGGTATTGAAACCACGCAGTTGCATGATGGTGTTACGAACGGCGGCTTCCAGCATGACAGCAATGTTGCGGCCTGCTGCAACAGGAATGACCACTTTCCGGATGGGGATTCCCAGTACTTCTTGGGTGGGTGAAATAACCGGGAGGCGTTCTCCGGTTTCTTCGCCAAAACGGCTGCGCATCAAGTGCACAATCAGCTTGAGCCGCATTTTCCGGCGGACGGCGGTTTCGCCAAAAATAGCCCGGATATCCAGCAGACCCAGTCCCCGCACTTCGAGCAAATTCTGCAATAACTGGGGAGCCTGTCCCTCAATCATGTTAGGGGCAATTCGCGCAAATTCCACGGCATCATCTGCAACCAGACCGTGGTTACGGGTAATAAGTTCCAGCCCCAGTTCACTTTTCCCCAGTCCGGATTCGCCGGTAATCAGGACACCAACACCGAGAACATCCATAAAGACGCCGTGCATGATGATGCGCAGTGCCAGTTTTTTTGATAGGTATACGCGAAGATAATCAATGATTTCTGCTGCGGTAAGTGGCGTCGTAAAGAGTGGGATGTTATTGGCATTGCAGATGGTGTGCAGGTCTGGTGGAACCTCAAGCCCACGGGCGACAATCAGCGCAGGTGGATTGCAGTCAACAATTTCATGAACCAGATAGGCTCTTGATTCGGGTGCAAGGCGATCATAGTAGCTGATTTCCTGCCGTCCGAATACCTGTATGCGCATCGGATGAATCAGGTTGAGATGCCCAACCTGGTCTGCTGCTGATGCACTGCCAGGTGAGACCATACGCTCGCCTCCCTCCAGACCGGCAAACCATGTCAGCTTCAGTGGTTCTCTGTTTTCAGTATAGAGTCGCTGGATGGTCAGGGTCTTGTGGGCGGTCATATGCAGATATGATAAAGGGAAATGATCAGGCTTTTTTCATGTGATCAGGTAACCATGACATCACCATGCTGTGGACGGTTTCCGGGTTTTTCTCCTGTATCAGGGCACTCCTGAAGTCGGCATCTGAAAACATTTCAGCGATTTCTGACAGTATTTCAAGGTGTTTTTGTGTCACGTTGTCCGGGATTAAAAGCACAATCATCAGTTCAACCGGCTGTCCGTCCGGCGAGTCAAAGGGAAGCGGTGCTGCCAGCCTGACCAGTGCTGCAATCGGAGATTTGAGCCCCTCAATGCGACCATGTGGTACGGCAACACCGTGTCCAAGGCCTGTTGATGCGAGCTTTTCTCTTTCCAGCAGGTTTTCCGAAATGGTGGCGGCAGGAAGTGCGCACTGCTTTTCAAGGTGTTGCGCGACCTTGTCAAAGAGTTGCTGCTTGTCTGTTACCTCAAGACCAAGCGTAATGTTTTCAGGAGGAATGATCCTCGACAGGTTGGTAGTCATATGAAACAGTAGCTCCGATATTGTTCTCAGATTATAAGCTGCTTTGAGTTCAATATAACAAGTTAACTTTCATTCATGAGCGCGTCAATTTAACATAATCCGGATGGCGCTGGCTATTGGCGAGCATTCCGGATAAAAATCGGACGCTTGCCTGATGATGTATTGCTGCGGAAGGGGTTGATACTGATTCCCCCTCGCCGTGTGTATCGTGCATGCACGGTCAGGCTTTGTGGTTTACAGGCTTTCAGGATGTCTATGAAGATGCGCTCAACACACTGTTCATGGAATTCCTGCTGGTCGCGGTAGCTGATCAGGTATTTGAGCAGTCCTTCCTGATTAATGGCGTGACCGACATAATGGATCTGGATGCTGGCCCAGTCCGGTTGCCCGGTTACCGGGCAGTTTGTTTTCAGGATATGTGATACCAGCTTTTCCTCAACCGGCGGCTCTTCTGTATCCGTCGTCAGAAGTGATGGATCAAGCGAATACTGGGTGGCCTCAATATCCAGACGATCAAGCAGCAAACCTTCCAGTTCTTTCAGTTCAATGGTTTTGAAATCCGGCTGCTGTATGAGGGTGACAGCGACAGGGAAACCGAAGGCATCCGAAAGGTCTGCACGCAAAAGGTCAATGACGGCATCTGCATTGTCCAGTTGCATTTGCGCCAGAGAGTTCAGGTACAGTTTCATGGATTTGGATTCGACAATGTTGGGCGAATCCGATGAAACCGTCAGGTTCATGATGGCAATCTGGGGTTTGCCGCGCATGTTAAGCCAGGAAAGCTCATAGGCATTCCAGATGTCCAGCCCGTAAAACGGAAGGGTCCCTGTTATGCCGAGTTCATCACGCATGGGTTCACGCGGAATCGGGTACAGTATGGACGGGTCGTAGCCTGCAGGTGCCGCAGTGCGTTTGCCAAGCGGTGAGTTTTCCGGGTTGTTCGGGGAGGGAGATATCTCGTCTGAAGTTGTCATATGCCTGATTCTGTCGCAGTGTGAAAGTCTTGCCCGGCGTGATTACTGTCCGAGAAAGAGTTTGTAGACCGGGTTGTCGGTTTCGTTTTCGAAAGGGTAGCCGATGCTGACAAGAAATTCCCGGAAGGCTTTCCGTTCGTTTTTTGGGACCTGCAGCCCGACCAGAATGCGTCCGTAGTCCGCACCGTGGTTACGGTAATGGAAAAGGCTGATGTTCCATGTGGGCTGCATGCTGGAAAGAAAACGCATCAGTGCGCCGGGGCGCTCAGGGAATTCAAAGCGGTAAAGCAGCTCGTTTTCTGCAAGCGCACTTTTCCCGCCCACCATGTAACGGATATGCAGCTTGGACAGTTCGTCATTGGTCAAATCAATAGTGGGAAAGCCGTGCCGTTCAAAATGGTGGGCAATGCGGGTTGTTTCATCCCGGTTCTGAACTTCCAATCCAACGAAGATATAGGCCTGTTTTTTATCGCTGATGCGATAATTAAATTCGGTGATGTTGCGTGGACCGACCAGTTCGCAAAATCGCCGGAAGCTACCGGATTCCTCCGGTATGGTGACGGCAAATACGGCTTCTCTGTTTTCACCGAAAACTGCCCGTTCCGCAACAAAACGTAGGCGGTCGAAATTCATGTTGGCGCCGCTGGCAATGGCAATGAGTGTTTCATTCCGGATCGGTTTTTTCTGCTTTTTTCGTTGTTCAACGTATGCCTTGACACCGGCGACAGTCAGTGCCCCTGCTGGTTCAAGGATGCTGCGGGTATCTGAAAACATATCCTTGATGGCTGCGCAGACATCATCGGTATCCACTTCGATAATGTCATCGACATATTTTCTGGCTAGCCTGAAGGTTTCACGCCCCACCTGCTTGACAGCCGTGCCGTCAGAAAACAGGCCGACATCCGACAGGGTGACACGGCGTTTTGCCTTGAGGCTTTTTGCCATGGCATTGGAGTCGCGGGTTTCCACACCGATGATTCTGATATCCGGGCGGACCTGCTTGATATAGGCAGCAACACCGGAAATCAGACCGCCGCCGCCAATGGCAACAAAGATCGCATGGATCGGTGCAGGATGCTGGCGCAGGATTTCCATGCCAATGGTTCCCTGCCCTGCAATAACATAGGGGTCGTCAAAGGGATGGATAAATGTCAGCCGGTGCTTTTTTTCCAGCACCAGTGCATGTTCACAGGTATCAGAAAAGGAATCGCCATACAGAACCACTTCGACATTTTCACCGCCATGCTCCCTTACCGCTTCAACTTTGACCGGTGGCGTTGTGGTGGGCATGACAATCATGGCACGGCAGCCAAGCCGGTTTGCTGCGAGGGCAACCCCCTGAGCATGGTTGCCGGCAGAAGCGCAGATAACGCCGTTTTTCAGCTGTTTTGGCGAAAGATGTGCCATTTTGTTATAGGCGCCACGCAGTTTGAAGCTGAATACACTTTGCATATCTTCACGTTTGAAGAGAACATGATTCCCCAGCCGTTGCGACAGGTACGGAGCAGGTTCAAGCGGTGTTTCAGATGCTACGTCGTAAACGCGGGCAGTCAGGATTTTTTTCAGATAGTCGGTCATAATGAGCCTAGACAAGGCATATTGGTTTGCAACACATTATAATCCAGTCCGAAAGACTTTTTCCGGTCGTTTGGTGATCTCCTTTCCTGACAAGTCCGAGAATACATGATTGAATCTGCTGTACACTGGTTACTGGGTTATCTGGCCATTCCCGAAATCGGGCTTACCTCCGTTTTTATCGTTACCTTTGTTTCTGCAACGCTTTTGCCCATGGGGTCAGAGCCGGTTGTTTTTGCGGTCGTTGCAGCAGATGACAGCCTTTTCTGGCAGGTGATGGTGGTGGCGACCATTGGCAATACGCTGGGAGGGGCGCTGAATTACTGGATCGGGCTGGGAGCAAGGGAAACCTTTGCCAGAGAACGGGAAACGCGTTGGTTCGGCTGGTTGGCACGCTATGGTGCCAAAACCATGCTCTTGAGCTGGCTGCCCGGAATTGGCGACCCTCTGTGTACGCTTGCAGGCTGGTTGCGTCTGCCATTCTGGCTCAGTGTGTTTTATATGGCGGTGGGCAAATTTTTCCGGTATCTCATCATGACAACACTGCTTTTGCGTATTCCGCAGGAATACTGGCGCAATATTGCGTCCTTTTTGGGTTAGGAGGTCAAACACATGAATCGGGAAATAAAACAGGATTGTGTCTTATGTCAGCCATCATTGGATGAACAGGTTGTCTGTCAGCATGAGAAGTGGCGGGTGATTCTGGTTGATGACGCCCTGTATCCGGGTTTCTGCCGGGTTGTCTGGCAGAGGCATGCTGCAGAAATGACGGATTTGTCGCTGCCGGATCGCAAAGAACTGATGGGGGTGGTTTTGTCTGTTGAAGTGGCTGTTCGTGATGTCATGATGCCGGACAAGGTGAATCTGGCCAGCTTGGGCAACATGGTGCCGCATCTGCACTGGCATGTTATTCCCCGTTTTTCGGATGATGTCCATTTTCCGGAATCCATCTGGGGGAGGGGGCAGCGTGAGCCGGATGCTGCAATCCTGGAAAAGCGGCGAATACGACTGCCGGAACTAAAAACAACAATCAAACGGATATTGGAAGGGCCGTCAAAAGCCTTATAATGACAGGCTTGTTTCTCACACTTGCCAGCACATCCTCGTTACCGTACAGATTATGATTAAGAAGAAAACCCATTTCGGCTACAGTCAGGTTGGCGAGCAGGAAAAGGTGGAAAGGGTCGCGGGCGTATTCAACCGGGTTGCCCGGCACTATGATTTGATGAATGACCTGATGTCGGCCGGATTGCACCGGGCATGGAAGGCGTTTACGGTGGGCGAAGCTGGTATTCGCGAAGGATTCAGGGTGCTGGATATTGCTGGTGGGACAGGCGATCTGGCACTTTCTTTTGCGCGGAAAGCAGGGGAAGCCGGGGAAGTGTGGCTGACGGATATTAACGAGTCCATGCTGCATCTGGGACGTGACAAGCTGCTGAATCAGGGGTATGTCACGCCGGTTGCGGTCTGTGATGCGGAGCAGCTGCCTTTTGCCGATCATTATTTTGATCGGGTCTCGGTTTCATTTGGGTTGAGAAACATGACTCGTAAGGACGCTGCATTAAGCGAAATGAACCGGGTGTTAAAGCCGGGCGGAAAACTGCTGGTTCTGGAGTTTTCCCGGGTCTGGAAACCGTTGCAAGGGCTGTATGACAGGTACTCTTTTTCCGTACTTCCTTGGCTTGGCCGACACATCGCAAATGATGCCGACAGTTACCGCTATCTGGCGGAATCCATCCGGATGCACCCAGATCAGGAGTCTCTTGCCCAGATGCTGAAAGAGGCCGGGTTTGTCGGTGTGAACTATTTTAATCTGACCGCAGGTATTGCTGCACTGCATACCGGTCTGAAACTGTAAGACAACAGGAAACTTATGAAGAAATTACTCCTTGCCTTTGCCCTGATTTCCAGCCTGTCCATGATGGTGATGACAGATGCCAGTGCTCGGCGTTTTGGTGGCGGATCATTTGGTCGTCAGTCTGTCAATGTCAGCAGGATGCAGCGAAGCCAGCCAGCCGCCAGCCCAGTACAGCAAAGGCAGGCAGCGGCAAACCAGCAATCCCAAAGACAGGATGCCAATGCCCCAAGACAACAGAGCCGTTTTGGCGGGATGTTGGGTGGGGCGCTTCTCGGACTGGGGTTGGGTGCCCTGCTGGCACATTTGGGAATCGGCGGAGATATGGCTGGCATGATCAGTACCATCCTGATGATTGCGATCACTTACTACGTTATCAAACTGCTTTTCCGAATGCGTGCCAAAAAACAGCAGGTAGCGTATCAGCAGTCAACTGGTCCTGCCGGTCTTTATGATGCAGATGCTTCTGACAGTACACCACAAATCGGTTCCGGGCTTTCAGGCAGTACGCCACAAATTGCTTCCGGCACTTTTCCTGGGCCGGAAGCGACACCAGCGCCCCGTGGCGAAATCGAGCCGCCACTGACTTGGAATATTCCGCCCGATTTTGAGGTGAACTCCTTTATTCGGAATGCAAAATCCTACTATATTCGCATGCAGGCAGCCTGGGACAAGGCGGATATTGATGATATTCATGAATTCACCACTCCCGAAATGTTTGCTGAAATAAAACTTCAATTACAGGAGCGGGGTACAGAGCCGAATATAACCGATGTGGTTTCCCTGGACGCCGAGTTGTTGGGGATTGAAACGGTCAGGGACGAGTATTTTGCCAGTGTGAAATTTACCGGTACGGTAAAGGAGAGCAAAGATGCTGAGCTGACGGCCTTTTCCGAGGTGTGGAATCTGACCCGCCCGCTGTCCGGTAGGGAAGGATGGGTTCTGGCCGGGGTGCAGCAGTTGTCTTGATGCCGGCTTGAGGTTCGAATCACATGAACAACCCGCCCGTGCAAGTCTCGTGGTCGGGTTGTTTTGAAAAAGAAGCGGTTTGCTGTAATGTTGTGCTTGAAAAGCGATTTTGCAGCAGATGAGCTGCATATTTCGTGATGACGAACAGGGAGTTGCCGCACCATGCGAAAATTCTGGCGACTGTTAACTATTTTCCGGGTATCCGTACGATACGGGCTTGATGACGTCCTGTTGTCCAGCATGGGGCGTCCGCGTTATTTCGTGTTTTTGCGTTATCTCTTTTTTTGGCGCAATCTTTCCATGCCACGCGGAAGAAGGCTTCGGCTGGCACTGGAAACCCTAGGTCCGATTTTCATCAAGCTAGGACAGGCGCTTTCTACTAGGCCGGATCTGATGCCGGAAGATATGATTGCCGAATTGACCCTGCTACAGGACAGGGTTCCTCCGTTTGATTCCGATTTGGCCGTCCGGCAGATTACAGCATATCTTGGTGCGCCGCCAGAGGAACTGTTTGCCCACTTTGACCGGACGCCTGTTGCTTCTGCGTCTGTCGCACAAGTGCATTTTGCCATTTTGCATAACGGAACCGAGGTCGCCGTCAAGGTGTTGCGTCCCGGTATGCAAAAGTGGGTCAGCCGTGATATCGAACTGATGCGGGCAATTGCCGGGTGGAGCGAAAAACGTTGGGATGATGCACGCCGTCTTCGCCTACTCGATGTGATTGATGAATTTGACAAGTCGCTGCAGGATGAACTTGACCTGATGCGTGAGGCGGCCAACTGCAGCCAGTTCAAACGCAATTTTGCCGGTTCCCCCCTGCTGATTGTGCCGGAAGTCTATTGGGAATACTGTTCTAGTGGTGTGATGGTGATGGAGCGGGTGCGGGGCAT
>JGI994J12354_10004000_pt1 | contig 13477 bp, 17 predicted proteins | sample IntmicLarv3ML3BL_FD_12354 | JGI IMG/M metagenome (IMG submission 12354)
GCCCCGCCGTATCCTCTCCGCAGGCAGCGCACAGCGCGCCAAGATCCACCATGCCGCCTTCATCGGAGGGGATGGAAATCACCTCATAGCCTGCCATGGTGGCGGAAGCGGGATTTGTTCCGTGGGCGGAATCGGGCACGATAATCTTCGTGCGCTTTGAATCCCCGCGCATTTCATGATATTTTTTAATTAACAGCAGCCCAGCGAATTCACCATGAGCGCCCGCCGCCGGCTGGAAGCTCATATCATCCATGCCCGTAATCTCGCAAAGGGCTTGACGCGCTTCCTCCAGCACACAAAGGCACCCTTGCACCGTTTCCTTGCCCTGCAAGGGATGGATGCCCGTAAAGCCGTTAAGCGCCGCCATTTCTTCGTTGATGCGCGGGTTATACTTCATCGTGCAGGAGCCAAGGGGATAAAAGCCTTTGTTGACGCCATGGACGCGCTGGGAAAGGGCGGTGTAGTGGCGGCTTAACTCGCCTTCGGATATTTCAGGCATCCGCAGCGCCGCGCTTCTTTCAAGCCCCGCCTCAATTGCCGTTTTCGGCACATCGGAGGGAGCCAAAACATGAGTGCCGCGCCCGGGGACGGATTTTTCAAATATCAGCTTCATTTGACCGCCTCCTTTATTGCTTCAACGGCGCTATCAAGGGCTTGCCTTGATACCTTTTCCGTGACGCACCAGAGCACCCTGCCATCCTTTAGCATAAGGCCGCCCAGGATGCCTTTCTTTTCGAGGGCCTTTTCCACCTTTTCATAGGCGATGGGGCAGCTTGTCGCAAACTCGTGAAAGAAAGGGGCTTTCTCCGCCCTTTTGAAGCCCAGCTTTTCAAGCGCTCCGGCAAAGTAATGGGCTTTGTCCCTGGATTGCTCCGCCGCTTCCCGCATGCCCTTCGGACCCATCGCGGCCATGTAGCAGGCCGCCGTCAGCGCGCACAGCGCCTGATTGGAACAGATATTGCTGCCCGCCTTCTCGCGGCGGATATGCTGTTCCCTGGCCTGCAAAGTTAATACAAACGCGCGCTTGCCATCCACATCGGTGGTTTCGCCCACGATGCGACCCGGCATCTTGCGAAGGAGCGCGGTTTTGACAGCCATGTATCCAAGGTACGGCCCGCCGAAAGCCAAAGGCATGCCCAAGGGCTGCCCCTCGCCCACGGCGATATCGGCATCCAGCTCGGCAGGGGTTTGATAAAGCGCCAAAGCGATGGGGTTCGTGCCCATGATCAGCTTCGCGCCCGCCGCGTGAGCCGCATCCGCCGCGATCTTCACCAACTCGATATTGCCGTAAAAGTTCGGCGATTGGAGGTACACGCCCGCCACTGTATCCTTCAGCATGGCTTTAAGGGCTTCCATATCGGTTACGCCATTCTTTTCGGGAATTATTTCCACCTCGGCGTTCGCACCCCAGGCATAGGTTTTGATCGTCGCGATCGTGTCCGGGTGCGCCGCGGCTGAAACAAGCGTCACTATGCGCTTCCTTTCGCATACCATGCGGCAGGCTTCCGCCGCGGCGCTTTGCCCATCGTACAGGGAGGCGTTCGCCGCGTCCAGCCCTGTCAATTCGCAAACCATCGACTGAAATTCGAAGATGCTTTGAAGCACCCCCTGGCTGATTTCCGCCTGATAGGGGGTGTAGGCTGTTAAAAAATCTTCCTTCGCCGGAATGTATTTCACAATTGAAGGGATGTAATGATCATAAGCGCCCGCACCGCGCAGAACGGTTTTAAAAACGGTGTTTTTCTCCGCCATGGCCATCATCGCACCGCGGGTTTCCATTTCACTCAGACCCGCGGGCAGATCGAGGGGTTTTTCAAGCAGCATTTCTTTAGGCACATCGTGGAAAAGTTCCTTCGCTTCCTTCATGCCGATGGCCGCCAGCATGTCCGCCCGCTCCTTTATGGAGGAGGGAATATAGCTGCCCATTTATTAATCCTCCTTGGTGTGCGCTTCGTAATCCGCCGCGTCCAGCAAATCTTCTGTATCGTTTACTTCGCACACGCGAATCAGCCACGCGCCATAGGGATCGGAATTGATCTGCTCCGGGCTGTCCAGCAGCGCTTCGTTTACCTCCGCTACCACGCCGCTGACGGGGCTGTAGACATCGCTGACAGCTTTCACAGATTCCACATCTGCAAAGGTTTCCCCGGCTGTCACGTCATCGCCCACCTGGGGCAGGTTTACGAAGACCAGATCCCCCAGCTCGCTCTGGGCAAAATCCGTCAGGCCGATTTCCACGCCACCATCAAATTCCTTTACCCACTCGTGGGACTTTGTGTACTTCAAGTTGTTCGGAATGCTCATTTTTTATTTCCTCCTATTATTTTGATTTTTTATAGAACGGCAGCGGAATCACCTTGCAGGCAATCTTCCGCCCGCGCACATCCACTTCCATTTCGGTACCGATTTCAGCAAACTTTTTATCCACCAGCGCCATGGCCACCGCTTTTTCCAAATAGGGGCAATGGGTGCCCGAGGTTGTCATGCCGATTTTTTCATCCCCCGCGTACACATCCGCATGCTCCCGGGCGATGCCGCGGCCTGTCATTTCCAGGCCGACCCTCGCGCGAAGAGGCTCCGCCTTTTTCAGGAGGGCTTCCTTGCCGATAAAATCGCCCTTCTCCGGCTTTACAAAGAACCCCAGCCCTGTTTCAAGAGGCGTGATTTCATCATCCATTTCGTGGCCGTAAAGGGGCATCGCCGCCTCCAAACGAAGGGTATCCCTGGCGCCCAGTCCGCAGGGAATCAGCCCGAAGGGATTGCCTGCCTCCAAAAGCTTTTGCCACAGCGTTGGCGCATCGGCGTTATCGCAATAGATTTCATAGCCATCCTCGCCCGTGTAGCCCGTCTTGGAAAGAAGGCAGGTGATCCCCGCCACACAGACCTTATCCTTGAAGGAATAATACTTCACGGGGATATCGGCTTCCTTGCATAGCGCAAGCAGAATTTCCTTCGCCTTGGGCCCCTGAAGCGCTACCTGAGCCACGGAATCTGAAATATCGGTGATTTCGCAATCGCCAAACCCGTGCGCCTTCATCCACGCCACATCCTTATGACGGTTGGAGGCGTTTACCACAATCAGATACTTCGTATCCGAGTGCTTATACACAATCAAATCATCCACCACACCGCCCGCATCGTTTAGCATGGGGCTATAGCGTACACGCCCGTCTTCCATGCCGCTCATATCGTTGCAAAGCAGATTCTGAATGTTTTTTAAGGCATCCGCGCCCTCAAACATCACTTCACCCATGTGACTCACATCAAACAGCCCCGCAGCCCGGCGAACCGCCATGTGCTCCTTAATCACGCCCTCGTACTGCACGGGCAAAAGATACCCCGCAAAAGGCACAATTTTTCCTCCAAGCGCCTCATGGCACTCATAAAGCGGTGTTTTTAATTCCAAATTTATCCTCCCCCTCATAAAAAATCGGAAGCGAACAGGCTGTTTTCACAGCCGTTCGCCTCCGTCTTTGTACCTGAAAGATTCTTTCCCGGTGGGAAATTGCTTCGTCGGTGCTTATTGCTCTCCGGAGTCCCGTCCCCGTTCGGTCTTTTTGCCTGAGAGTTTTTTGCTTTTCCCCTTCGGCGCTCCAATAAAGGAGTCTCTCCCAAACGGTTCATCCGAGCGTATTCACTTGCCCTCTAGTGTATCCTTCCACCTGCCCTTTGTCAACAATAGAAAACTTTTTATCAATCCAAAAAAGAGCTTGCAATATCCCCTATCTTCATGTACAATATCAACGTTGCAATTTTGCTGATGTAGCTCAGGAGGTAGAGCACTTCCTTGGTAAGGAAGAGGTCCCGGGTTCGAGTCCCGGCATCAGCTCCACCGCCGTATGGCGGTTTTTTTGTTTATGAAAAACATCTGTAAATAATGCCTTTTTGATTGCCTTTGTAAGGCTTTTGCGTTTTCTCTTCTTGTATGCGGTTCATAACACGAAGCTGTTCGAAACGACTATATATCTTCAAAGCTGTCTTGTTGTCTATCATTTTGACAAAAGATGAAAAGGAGTTACTTATGATGATATTGCCCCTTTGCATTATTGAATTGACCGACCCGGATGATCGTGAAATAATGACCCGTGTTTATATTGACTACAATAGATATATGTTTAAAATTGCCTTTCAAATTTTGCATATTGAAAGCAATGCCGAGGATGTTGTGCAAGATTGCTGGAAAAGCTGGTGTAATCCACGCGACATAAAAAGAATAAAGCTTCTTTACCGAAAATCCGCAGAGGAATTGCGACTGTTCATCGCTTCATCTACAAAAAATAAGAGCTATACTTTTTATAACAGTGAGAAAAAGCGGTTACAGCCTATTGAGCAAAAAGTGGATTTATTTGCTGCAACCCCATTTGAAAAAGTTCCCTCTACCGAGGAGACTATCGAGGCAAAGTCGAGGTTACAAGAAATTGTCAAGGGCATTGAAGCGTTACCCGCTTATCAACGAGAGATGATGCGGATGCGATTTTTAGAGGGATATGAGACTAATGAGATAGCAGAAATGACAGAAATGAAAGAAAACGCGATACGCTCAATACTATCGCAAGCGAGGAGTAAGCTCAAGTTAAATCTGGCAATGGAGGAGGATAGCAATGGATAAGCAGTATGAAGCGACCAGGCATAACTTGCAACAACAGCATGATGAAATCCTCCTTAAAATGGCCTTGCTGGAAAATCAGATTAACGAGGATAGAAGATTAGATGAGCAGCTTGATGGTAATCCTGAATTTGAGGCAGCTTATGAACAATTTGTGCAGCGAATCGAGCCGAAAATCATGACCTGCATCAATACGATTCCACGACGGCAGAGAGATGGCAAAATTAAACATTTTTCCTTAAGAGCACTAAACGTCGCCGCTATTATGCTGGCAATCATTTTTTGCTGACTGCTTCCGCACTGGCATTTATACCGACTATACGACAATCTGCGTTAAAACTATTGATTAATATTGAAAGCGCATATACAGAGGTGCGATTGATCGAAGACCCGGATACATTCTTTGAAGTACCAACGCAATGGCAAGGAGAATACTTCCCTGCGTACATTCCACATGGCTTTACACTAAGTTCTGTCGATGAATCAAAACTTGTACCGGAAGTTGAATACCGAAACCAAAACAACGAAAAGCTTGTCTTTACCGAGTATAGCGAAGGCGCAGGTGTCATATTTGACACAGAAAATGCAGTTACAAAAGATATTACGATAAATGGACTGATGGGACAATGTACAACAAAAGATGACACCGTGCGTATTTATTGGCAACAGCACAACAAGTTTTTGCATATCTATTATATAGGAGAAGAAAGCGAAGCAATTCGAATTGCACAAAGCATACAAAAGGTAATAAAAAAATAAGTTTGCAAAAAACTGCATATTGAGGTTGCGTTTTGATCTTTTTACTAGCTATATAGTGCGAAAACTATTTTAGTTAATGAGGAGGTCTTTTCTTATGTGGAAAAAACTTGTTTTGTGGGTGCTCATGGTTACAATTTCTCTTTTTGCGGTTACTGCATATGCCGCTACAACGCGATTAGCCAACATTGATAAGCTCAGCGCGAGTTTGGTAATTTCGGGAAGTGCTACATGCCATGGTAAAGTTACTGCTAAAAGTGATAATGCGACCGCTTCCATTACTGTTACATTGCAAAAGCAAAATACCAACGGAACATGGGCTATCGTTAATTCATGGACTGCCAGCGGAACAGGATCGGCCTCTGTTGAAAAAACACAAAGCATTTCTTCAGGTACATATCGTGTCAGATCAACAGGTACAGTAAGTGGTGAAACGATGACTGTATACTCTGCCGAAAGAACCAAGTGAAGTATGCCTCATTAAGTAGAACATATTGCGTGTTCTATTTAGTATATAGCTAGCCATAAGTCGGTAGCTGTGAAGATTTTCATAATGGAAAGGTTATCCAAAGGAGAATACGCAGTGAAGAAAAATCAAAAACTATTGACAATATTGCTAACGACACTATTAGTTATGAGCATAATTGGACAAGCCGATGCAAACAGTTCAATACCAGACATCCTTTTCAATGAAGGAGATGTTTTTGCTGGCTTAAGCATTTCAGATGCAAAAGGGCAAGAAATAGATATTTCCGAACTATCACCCTCTCGCAAAATTATCATTTTTACATGGGAACAATGCAAAGATTGCATTATCGAATATGATAATTACAGTGCGTTTGTTTCTTTGTATGACAATCAGAAGATAGAAATAATATTCATCTGGAAAGATAGTATTCCAAGCGATGCGAGCATTTCTCTATTTGGTAGTACGAAGCATTATGCTACAAAAGCGATGCGAAGCTATACGGATTGGGTGCCAGCATATTATCTTGTCGATGAAAATAATACAATCATAAAGAAAACAATCGAATTGAAGTGGATAGAAGAATATTTGTCAGGCGTGATTAATCCGAACCGTGAAGCGCTTATGAACTGGATAGGCAAAAAGAACATCTTTTTTCACATTGGACGGCTGTGCCAGTTGCAACGAGGCGCAAAAAGAAATCGATGGATTGACGGACAAAGGCGATATTTATACGGTTCTTAATGGCAATAGTAACATCAAGGAAGGAATAGATTTACACGATAGGTATGCTATATATGCCCACGCATTGGGCATACAATACTTCCCTGCGTTTGTTTATCTGTATCATGATGAAATCATCATCGTTGATACGGTTGACAAGATAACCAATGTGGATAAAAACTAATAAGAAAGGAGCAATTCCAATGAGAAGAATATGCTTTTGTTGTATGCAATGCGGCGCATCGGTTATTGGAAGAATGATTGGCACAACCAACGACTGTTAGGTTTAAATGTTGTTTGCGACGTTGAAGAAGTGTAGGCCTTTTTGACCAATATATTATTATACATAGGGTCTACACACAAATATTCCCCCGCGTTTGTTTATCTGCATCACGGTGAAATCATCATCGTTAATACAGTTGACAAAATACTCAATATGGGCGAAATTAATGTAAAGGAGGAATCAACAATGAAGAAATTTTGTGCTTTGGTTTGCATTGTCATGCTGTTGATATTAGTAGCATCTACAGCATTGGCAGCCCACCATCCTGCTTGTATTGGAGACGACTATTGGACATATAATGAAACCAGACGAGTCAACGTTAACGTTGGCGGTATACCCTGCGTCAGGAATGATTATCGTACTATACGGGAAGATTACTGCATAATCGGACCCAATATCACCTATCCAAATAAAACAACACCTGGCAATTGGATATTGGGCGTTGTAGCTTGCCCATATTAACAATCTAGCATAGTACCTTTAGCCCATATTGAGTATGATTGCTTTGTTAGGAGTGGCAAGATTGTATACGAAAAATTTGAAACGGATATTGTCATTGGCTTCAGTTCTGATAATGCTTTTTTTCTGCGTTTTTTACGAATATAACGCATTTGCGGAAGACACATTTTTTGCGCCGACAGGTTATTCCTATGACGAGCTTGAAGAGATAGCATCGGAATACGATTATACGAATTTATCGGATGAATATGCTTTTGACATGTTTGACCTGGGCGAAGGAATCGGGACAGTTGACGGGTTTTGCGTATCGGATGCGTTCATTTATATTTCGGATCACAAAATGAGCCGCATCCATGTTTACGATAAAGCGCTTAATAAGGTATATACGATTCGGCACGGTGCAAAAGATGAGTTGCATTTTGATCCGCGAGGTTTGTTCAGTAATGCTGACGGTCATTTATTTGTAATAACAGATATGGATAATATAACCGGAATCGGACAAGTGATTGAGTACGATACAGCGCATGAATATGTGAACGAAACAAATTACTGCTTCGTCATTAACGATGAACATACTATGGCAAGCGATGTGCTGGTGCTGGAAATTGGCAGCATCTTTTTCACAGTGAAAAGTGACATCAAAAAAGACGGAAAGATATATGAAATAATGGAGGATGGTAAAATTCGCGGGATTGGGAACGATTCCTTCGGCCGGCTCTGCCAAAGCGTTCAGGGGGATGAAGCGATATTCGTCAATAGTTCTTACTGCCCTATGAATAACGAAGGCCAGAGGGGGATACCTGCCATTTATCGGATCAAGGATATGCAGGTGACGAATGTGCAGAAGTTGCCACCGTTTGTTCGCATTACGGCAAGCGAGGAAGAAAAGAAACAAGTTTCAAAAATACTGGCGCAGTCGGATATCAGCGTGCCGCCGAATTACATTGATAACCTAGCATACGAGTTGAACGCGGCTTTGGGGTTTGGCGATATCGCGAAATTCAGCGACGAATACTATGTGTTGGTTCAACAAACCGCGGCCATTCTTGTATTCGACGCAGACTTTAGCTACCGAAGAACAATTCCAATCGCAATCGATGCGGAATGGGATATGATTGAAAAATCAAAACGCGCCATTGATGATGATTACAGATTCTATAAAGCTTGGCAATTGGATGTAGATTCGACTGGCGATTTGTATATGCTTGTAAGTAGAATTTCACAGCAAAATAGAACGACTGAATGGCAGCTCGTTCGCGGGGTAAAAAAGCCATGAAGGAAGCAAAGAAAACAAGCACAGGGCGTTATATTTTTAGTCAAGCGCTGCGCTTATATAAAGCACAGCGCCTGCATGTCTTCTTGTTGTTCTTTTGCTATACCGTTTCCTTTTTTTTGCCTGCGATTACGCAGGCTTATCGGGATACCTTGCTGGACAGTTTTACCCTTCAATCGGATTTTATGTTAAGCTGTGAAATATCCGGCAGAGAGCAGCGGGAAAGGATTATGACAGGTGATTCCTTGCGTGAACTCATGCAGGAGATGAATATTCCGGAAGAGGCTACTGTCAATATCATTGTCGGCGGAACGACAGTGACGAAGGTGTTCGAGGGTGAGCCCGTTTATGGCTATTTCTGCTGGACACTGGCGAATGATAGCAAGGGCAGGATTCATGGGATATGGCCTGAGGAAGACATTCTGTTTGGCACGCCATTAACAGGTGAACGCTCCTGCCTGGTTGGAGAGCATCTGATACCCGGCGTCAGGGCCAAAGACTTGCCGGGCAGTCAAATCGAACTCAATGGTATCCCCTACACCATTGCGGGCGTTGTGCCTAAGTATCAGGGAATTCTTGCCACTATAAATGAAGACGTGTTTTTCTCCTTCGCTTCACTCTATTTTATGGTGCCACAGGCAGATCAAAAAACCAGCAGCGCTTATGCCGACAAGCTGGAGGAGCAGGGTTTCATTGTTGAAATGATACGGGTTCCAGAAAAGGAACGGACAGCGACACAATCCTATGTGATTCAGAGTACTGATTTTTATGTGGTGTTTGCATTTTTGTGTTATGTGTTCTGTTTTGCGAGCACGGTGAGCATTATCAGCGCGGCCATGTATGACAATAAACACCGTATTTTTGTTAAGCTGTCCATCGGCGCAGCCCTATCGAAAATCGTTGCGGAATACTTTCTGTTCTTCCTCGGGATTGCCGTTGCAGCTTCCTGCGTTGCGGCAGGGCTGATTGCCTTAACAGGTCCATACTTTTTGAATTTTGGGTTTAGGCCGCTTGCGATATCTTGGCAGACAAGCGCGTTACTCGTTGGATTCGGCATGCTGACAAGCTTGGCAGCATCTTGCTACGCAGCCTTTTGGATGGCGAGGAAGGTCGCATGAAAAAACATCGGATCGGTTACTTTTTATGGTTGCATACGGGAAAACTACTGCGCAATAAAGCAGTTTATTTGCTTTCGCTTCTTTTAATGAGCGTTGGATTGACGCTTGTTTTTGTTATGCTATCCTGCTATTTCACTTATGTGGCGGATATGCGCAACACCGTCAAAAACAACAACTGGAATGACATTCAAATCTTTTCCGACTGGAATGAACGATTCTACGAAACAAGACTGCGGGGTTACAACAATGTAACGTTTAACGATGCGCCGCGAGGCTCACAGCCCTTTGCTGTTGATGAATCCGCACTGATTACCGCCGAAGACTTTCTATACGCAAAGCAGGCCTATGGCGACAAATTCCAAATCAAGGCATCAACCGCTGCTTGGTTCTCCTATGATCAGGTCGATTATGAAATGATTTTTATTACTAAGGATTTCTTTGAACAGTTGAAGCCCGAAATTGAACATGATTCTGCCTTCTTCTTAATCAGCCGTGATGTTTTGCCAATTATTCGGCAGGCTATATCGGAGGATGCTTGGAGTGTTCGCCAATTTCCGTTTGGTTACGATTCGAAAAGCGGCATGTTTGCTGATTTTTTCGGCAATCCTGTTGCTGCTTATTTCATTGAAGACTTTGACGACAGCGATTTGTCGTTTTATACCTATCAGGTGTATTTGTCAGAGGATGTGCCCAAAGAAAACCATATTTACATCCCTTTTGATGCCTTCTTTTCTGTATACGCGCCAATTCCAATCGATTTGCGAGTTTCCTCCGAAGAACCTGCTTTACTGGCGGATTTTATGACTTACATGAATACCGCCCATAAGGGTCGGGTCGGTTATGGTTACAAGGGTCTTGCCGCGTTCTTGCTTGAGCGGATTTACGAGCAAATGACACAGTTTGCCATATTGACGCCGATGATTATTCTAGTGACGATTATGGTAGCAGTTAACTTTATGGGGATGCAATTACTGAATCAACGCAGACAACAAAGGGACATCGCCGTTCAATTGGCCTGTGGCGCGGAGCCTGCATTGCTTGCGGGCGGCATGATGTATTCGGCGCTTTTGACGTGCCTGATTGCGGCCTTTATCGCAACGATAGTCGGCACTATTCTTGTGCAGTCCCTGCATATTGTGGTCAACGACGTGGTAATGAACCCGAGTCCATGGGCCGGAATCATCGTCTTTGGACTTGCAGCTGTTTTAGGCGCTTTGTCCAGCATACCCAGCGCAATGGCATTAGGGAAATTGTCGCCCATCGAACTTCTGTCTTCGGAGGTGGAACATGCTTGAACTTAGAGAGGTCAACAAAATATATAAAGGGAAAAACACCCGGTTTCAAGCACTCTATGATGTTTCTTTAAATATTCAAAAGGGGGAAATGGTGGCCATCATGGGGCGTTCAGGCAGCGGCAAAACAACGCTTCTGAACATCATGGGTTTGATGGATAGGTCAGATAGTGGGCGCTATCTGCTTGATGGGGCGGATGTGCAGAAGCTGACATCATACGAGGCCAGCGTGCTTCGCAACAAAAAAATCGGCTTTGTTTACCAAAACTTCAATCTCATATCCGATATGTCTGCCCTTCAAAACGTGGAAATGCCTATGGGATATGCAGGTGTCGGCGTAAAGGAAAGAAAGCAAAGAGCGCTTGAAATGCTGAAGAATGTTGACTTGGCAGACAAAGCACAAAATAAACCCAACGAATTGTCAGGAGGACAGCGGCAGAGAGTAGCTATTGCACGAGCATTGATTAATTCGCCGGATGTTATTTTGGCGGATGAACCAACAGGCAATTTGGATAAAAAGAGCGGCGATGAGATTATGCAGTTTCTTTGTGCGCTGAACAGCAAAGGCGTAACAATTATTCTTGTAACCCATGATATGACTGTGGCTGGCTATGCTTCACGGATTATCCGCATGGAGGATGGTAAAATCATATGAAAAGTGGGGATATGTAAGACCGTTTCAAAGAAAATGAAAGCCTGAGCGAAACCCGCGTTGTTCCAGCTAGTTTTTCAAACATAAGGAACAGTTCCGTATTTCAGCAAATCCCAAAGAGCCTGAGATTCACTTTTATATATTGAACAGAAAAGAGCGAAATGATATAATGAATAAGCCAACGATATGTGCCACGCGCATCGGTTTGCAAGGAGAGTTGACTTGAACAGGCTGATGCGTGTATGATGAAATCGATGCACACACATATTTCAAGAATAAAAAGAACATGATACCATAAATGAGTTGGGTTATTGCTATCAGATGGTGCATTATCGAAAGAGAGAAGGAGGCATTTAAAATGAAAAAGGTAATAATGGTTACTTTAGCGATGTTGTATGCAGCAATGTCTATTTGCACGGCAGGGGCGGAAGCTGCACTCACATCACCGGATGGCTGTAGCGTGGTTTGTTCGATATCCGCAGCAATCACACAAGCTGATGAAACAGAAGCGATTAAGGCGGAAGAAGAAAATCGAAAACCGAGCGAAGACGCGTGGGAAATCGATATAATGGCTTCGGTTGAAGGCTATACCCTCGATCGTGTGGAAGCGTTTTATGTTTCCTTCGATAGCTTAAAACCGCTTGATGATATGGGCGGTCAAATCAAGTTTGAAAAGCTGAGCGAAGAATATTCCACAAATGCTTATCGCGCAGGCTTTTTCGCAATAGTCCCAATGGCCGTTTAGGGGTTTTTACTACTAGCTCCGCATACACTACCGAACCTCATATTATTGCGGAAGAAGGCTCTGCACCGTTGACGGATGATTTCATTAAATCATTTATCGCAGCGAAAGAAGAAAATGTAGAAATAACTGATACAATGAATTGTGACAATAAGGATGAAGTTATTCTTATTCGCTCTTACAAACGAATTGAAAGGTATTCTTTCATATGTGGCGAGAGCAAAGGTGAGATAACGCGCACAAACGGCACCCTTATCAGAATATATCATTACATCAAGGGTGAATAAAAACTGTTACTCACCGCATCTTTTCATCATACCAACATGGCAAGGACAGCTACTGGAAATCCACTCGATGAGTGGATTTCTTTGTCAATTATCTTACCTTTAGATATGGGAACATGGCAAAATATGCTAAAAGTGTTGCAAGTTATGCATGAAAAAGGGCAACTGTCAGATGAATCTGCAGCTAAGATTCGTAATATGCTCGATGGCATGGTAACATACATATTGCATTTTTTCCTTTTGTGTGCTCATAAACTGCCTGATAATACGGGTGATGCAGACAATCATGTAGCTCCCCTTGTGCAATATTATAGTATCGTGAAACCGATCTGCCACTATGATATTCCCATTCATCACTGTTTCTTTCAGCGCGTTTCTTGATATGCGGACATAAAAAAGATATAATGGAAAAAACACCCGAAAGGAAGCTGCTTATGAAATTCAAAATGGTTCACAATAATATGAATGTCGCGGATATGGAAAAGAGTCTGGCCTTTTATGAGGAGGCGCTGGGGCTTACGGAGGTTCGCCGCAAAAACGGCAACGGCTTCACCCTTGTGTACCTTGGGGATGGGCAGGGCAGCCACCTTTTGGAATTGACGGAGCTTAACGATCACCCGCAGCCCTACGATTTGGGCGAAAACGAAATCCATCTGGCCTTTGAAACAGATAATTATGAAGAAGCCTTGGCGCACCACAAAAAGATGGATTGCGTTTGCTATGAAAACCCGGGCATGGGTATTTATTTTATCAACGATCCGGATGGGTACTGGCTGGAAATCGTGCCGAAGAAGTAAAATAAAACGCTCTCGCTATTACGGCG
>JGI994J12354_10004001_pt1 | contig 13467 bp, 12 predicted proteins | sample IntmicLarv3ML3BL_FD_12354 | JGI IMG/M metagenome (IMG submission 12354)
GTTTTGTGCGATGGAATGGGCGGCGCCCAAGCCGGCGCAACCGCCAGCAACCTTGCGGCGGATGCCTTTATGTCGCACGCAGGCGCTGCTGTGGACGAAACTTCGACCCTTCGCGACCTTAAAAACATTTTGAGCGAGGCTGTGAATTATGCCAACATAAAGGTTTATGACAAATCCTTTGCCGATTTTTCCTGCCTTGGCATGGGGTCAACGCTCGTTGCCGTTGCCTGCTGCGGAAAAAAGGCAGTGGCTGTAAACGTTGGCGACAGCCGGGCTTATCTCATCTCCAAAAGCGGAATAAAGCAGATAACCCGCGACCATTCTTATGTGGAGAGCCTTGTTGAGCGCGGCGAGCTTACGCGCGAAGCGGCGCGAAACCACCCAAGGCGAAATATTATCACAAAGGCGATTGGTGTGGAAGCTTCCATAAAATGCGATGTGTTTGAGATGAAGCCGGCGGAGGGCGATGTGATTTTGCTCTGCTCGGACGGGCTTTCAAACCTTGTTTCAGACAACGAGATTTTATCCACAGCGATAAGATGCCCGGAGCCAAAGGAGCTTTGTGAGGTTTTGGTTGACATGGCATTAAAGCGCGGCGCGCCGGACAATGTCACAGTTGTTGTCGTGTGCCGCTGATGGGCGCAGGACTACCTCAAATAATGGAGGAATATTATGGATAATTCAATGGATAGATATATAGGCGCGCTTTTAGATAACCGCTACGGCGTTTTGGAGGTTATCGGAAACGGCGGCATGGCTGTGGTTTACAAGGGTCGCTGCCATTTGCTAAACCGCAACGTTGCTATTAAAATTTTGCGCGATGATATGACAACAGACCCGGAATTTGGTCAGCATTTTAAGAAGGAAGCGCAGGCTGTTGCTATGCTCTCCCACCCGAATATTGTGTCAATTTACGACGTTTCAAGAACGCCGGAGATTGACTATATCGTCATGGAGCTTGTAGAGGGGCTGACCCTAAAGCAATATATGAAGTCCAAGGGCGCGCTCACAATCAAGGAGAGTGTTCATTTTGCGGCGCAGATTTGCAAGGCGCTTGTGCACGCGCATTCCAAGGGCATTGTCCACCGCGACATAAAGCCGCACAACATTATGATAGACATGGACGGCGCGGTTAAGGTTGCTGATTTTGGCATTGCTTATCTCGAATCCACCCAGGTGGGGGTTCAGGAAACTGCGGTTGGAAGCGTTCACTATATCTCGCCCGAGCAGGCAAAGGGTCAAGCTGCTGATGCCAGAAGCGATATATATTCCCTCGGCATTGTTCTTTATGAAATGCTCTCGGGCGCGCTGCCCTACAAAGGCGAGGATGCACGTGAGGTCGTGCTTCAGCACGTTAGCTCTGCACCAACGCCGCTTCGCGAGCTAAACCCCGAAATTCCCGAAAAGCTTGAAGCAATTACGCTAAAAGCCATGAACGCGGATTTGAAGGAGCGCTACCAAACCGCAGCCGAGCTTTTAGAAGCTCTTGACGAGTTTAGAAACGAGATGAACGCAGCACCCCCCACACAAAAAAACGAAGACGAAGAAATTGACCGCGGCGTTTCGCCGCTCTCTCGCTCGGGCGAGCTGTCGAAGGAGAGCTACATGCGCCGAAACCTCCGCGCCAGCAAGATTTCTGCGCTTTCGGGATTTTTCCTTGTGCTTGTTTTTGTTGTTGCTGTGTTTGTGTTTTTGTGGAACTATTGGCTCAAAGAGCTGTTTTCCGAGGCGGAGAGGATAAACCTTCCAAACTTTGTCGGAAGCGAATATCTTGAGATAACCGAGGACGAGGAGCTTTTGAAGCTCTATAACTTCACAATAACCTACACCCCGGATTCTATGGCAGATTCGGGCATCATAACCGCGCAAAGCCCGGCACCGAGCAAAAGCATCGCAACCTCCACATCAGAGCGCATTGAGGTTGAGCTTACCGTTAGCTCAGGCGTGCAAATTGTTGAGGTTCCGGATGTTGTAAACAAAGATTACCGCGAGGCGGAGATTGAGCTTTCTACAAAATTCGGACTTGAGGTTGAAATGCTTTACCAAACCTCGGACACAATCACAAAGGATTTTGTAATCATGACAAGCCCCGAAGCAGGGGACTCGCTTCCAATCGGCTCAACGATTTATATCACGATAAGCGTAGGACCTGTTACAAAGAGCGTATCCATGCCAAACCTTGTCGGACTTATGGAAGACGTGGCAAAGGAGCGGCTTGAGCAAAACAGGCTCGCGATTGGTCCCGTTAGCTATGTGGATAGCGACCTGCCAGCCGGAACCGTTGTCACACAAAGCATAAATGCCTATTCCTCGGTTGATGAGCACACAAAGGTTTATATCGAGGTTTCCAAAGGTCCGGAGGAAGATACAGACTAAATTTTAACGCGGAAAATGGAGAAAACGATGCAGGAAGCCGTTATCATAAAAGCCCTGAGCGGCTTCTACTATGTAAAATGCGATGGCAAGGAAATTTCGTGCCGTGCCAGAGGGCGTTTTCGCCTTGACGGCACGCCGCCGCTCGTTGGCGACCGTGTGCGCTTTGAGCACACGCAGGACGGGAGCGGATATTTGCAGGAGCTTTTGCCGCGTCGAAACTTTTTCATCCGCCCGGCTGTTGCGAATGTTGACTATCTCGTGCTTATCGCCGCGAATGTGAACCCAATCACAGACCCACACATTATCGACCGCGTTGCTGTGATTGCGGAGGCTGCGAGCTGCGGCGTTATCGTGTGCATTAACAAATGCGACTTAGACCCCGGCGATGAGCTTTTTGAGATTTATTCCGGCATGGGCTATAAAACCATCCGCACAAGCGCGAAAACCGGCGAGGGCATTGACGAGCTTCGCAAAGCGATAGACGGCAAAGCTTCAGCCTTCACCGGAAACTCCGGCGTTGGAAAAAGCAGCCTTTTAAATGCTCTCTCGCCCGGGCTTTCGCTCACAACGGGCGAAGTTAGCGAGCGCCTCGGTCGCGGCAGGCACACAACGCGCCACATTGAGTTTTTCACGCTCTCTTGCGACACATACATCGCGGACACGCCGGGCTTTGCCTCCTTTGACCTCACGCAGATGGCGCCGATTAAAAAAGAGCGCCTTCAAGAGCTTTTTCCGGAGTTTCGCGAGTTTATCGGCACCTGCCGGTTTGACGACTGCATGCACCTTAAAGAGCCCGGCTGCGAGATTACCGAGGCGGTTAAAGCCGGCAGAATTCACCCCAGCCGCTATGACAGCTATGTGAAGCTTTTTGAGATTGTTTCAGGATTTAAAGCCTGGGAGCAAAAATAATTGTGTGATTACACCGCCCCTTTGCATATTATGTATTGACTTACAAATATGGCGAAGGGGCGGTGATTTTTTATGCGCAGAGGACGTCCCGGTCCAAGGCTGGGACCGCTTAGCGCTCTGTTCATCGGCGTGGGGTCGGCGATAATTTTGGTTATAGTGATGCCCGGGGCGTTTTGGTGGCTGGTTGTTGGTGGGCTTTTGATTTTGATAGGACTTAGCTTTGTTAAAAACTGTTAGGCTTGGAGGTGTGGTTTTTTTTATGAAGGTGAGAGTTTTTAAGGCTCCGAGATTTCTTTCGGCAATCTTGTGCCGGCTTTGCGGAAAAAAGTAATATACGGCAAGTTGTCCTCATAACATATAGAGAAATATGTTCAAGGGGAGAGATGCTCAAATGGAGTTGACACTTAAAAAACAAGGTGTAGACTGTTTCGATGAAATCGTCTGCGAAACAATTAGAAGGGAAGAAACTCTGGACTCGGTGGTGCCCGACACAATGCCGGACATCTCCGAAATAGTCAGCAGCTCCGGACTTGTGCTGATAAGGAGTAAGGATGCTTCCGAGGGCAAGATAAGGCTTGAGGCAAATGTTTCGGCAAAGGTTTTATACACGCCGGAGGGCGGTGGCGCGGTGCAATGCATAAGCGTTTCAATTCCGGTGTCGATATGTCTTGAAAACGATGAGATAGACTCTTATTGCAAGTGCTGCGCCCGGCTTATTCTTCTGTCGGTGGAAGCGAGGATGCTAAATCCGCGCAAGGTGCTGGTTAAGGCAGAGCTTGCGGCAACTATCAGTTGTCACAAGCCCGGGCGCATGGAGCTTTGCGCCGCGCCGGAGGAGCACAGCACCAGTATAAACCTGCTTGAGAAAAAAACCTACATAACTCCGGCGGTTTGCGTTTCGGAAAAGAGCTTTGTCATAACTGACGAGCACCAGCTCGCAGCCTCAAAGCCGACGGCAAGCGAGATTGTCGGAACACGGGTTAACATGAGCGTTGAGGAAACAAAAACCGTGGGAAGCAAAATTATCGTGAAAGGCAGCGCGAAAACTCAAATTTTGTATAACTGTTCTGACGGCGTTTTGTGCGCTGCCGAATTTGTAACGGGCTTCTCGCAGATTATTGAAACAGAGATTATTTCGCAGGAGCCTTTTATCGATATTTCGCTTATGCTAAGTGGCTCTTATGTTGAAATCATGTCCGACAGCGGCGGCAGAATGGTGAGCATCGAGCTTCATGCGCTTGCGCAATATGTGACAAGCGAGCGGCGAATGGTGAGCTATCTTGCCGATGCATATTCAAACACGCACGAGCTTGAGATGGTGCCGAAAACCTTGGAGACTCAGGTTACAGAGCGAACGATAAGCGCGAGCGAAACACTCCACGAAACCATTGAAACGCCAAATCCCGTGGCTACGCTTGTGGACTTTAGCGCAAGCGCCGGGGTTGCGGTGGTTTCCGGCGATAAAATTGTGGTTCCGGTAACGCTCTGCCTTATCTACATGGGTAGCGACGGTGTTTTGAGAAGCCACCGAAAGAGGGTTGAAACAAATGTGGAAACAGGCGGTGACGCCACGGGAACAATTATCGCGCAGTCGGCAAGCTGCGGAAATGCCTATGCCACGCAAAGCTCCGGCATGGTGGAGCTTAGGGTGAGCATAGAGGTAAGGGCTGCGGTTTGTGTGCAGAAGGAGATTGGCTTCATTTCCGAGATTTCATCAGGAGATGCGGAGGTGGCGCAGACTTTGACGCGACCGTCAATGGTTCTTAAAAAAGCCTCCAGTGGCGACGATTTGTGGAGCATTGCAAAGCAGTGCGGCTCGACAGTTTCGGCGATTATTGATGCAAACAGGCTTGAAGAGCTGGAGACTTGGGAAAAATATATCCTGATTCCAAAGGTGAACTAGAAAAACGGCGGCGCTCACAGAGCGCCGCTGGTTTTTATATGCTAGGGTGTTGAAACATTTTGGGTTTTGTGATAAAATATCATAGTTAATTTTACTTCAAGGAGCTACGGATATATGGCAGGACACTCAAAATGGAAGAACATACAAAAGACAAAGGGCGCGGCAGACGCCAAGCGCGGTAAAATTTTCACCAAAATTGCCCGTGAAATGATGGTTGCCGTGAAGGAAGGCGGCGGCGGAGACCCTGCGAACAACTCGCGCCTTGCATCCGTAATTGCCAAGGCAAAGGCTGCCAACATGCCAAACGACAACATCAAAAGAACCATCGACAAGGCGCTCGGCTCGGGCGATAGCTCAAGCTTTGAGGACATTGTTTATGAGGGATATGGTCCGTCCGGTGTTGCCGTTATCGTTGAAACTATGACCGACAACAGAAACCGCACAGCAAGCGAGGTTCGCCACCATTTCGACAAATATGGCGGAAACATGGGCGCGGCAGGCTGCGTTTCGTGGTCGTTTGAGCGCAAGGGCGTTATCATCATCGACAACGAGGACGAGGAGCTGGACGAGGATGCCGTGATGATGGACGCGATAGAAGCCGGAGCGGAGGACTTTGAAGCCGATGGCGAAATTTTCACGGCTCTTTGCACTCCCGAGGATGTCGCAAGGGTTTCCGAAGCCATCAGCGAAAAGGGCTATAAGCTTTTGTCCGCACAGGCGGAGATGGTTCCACAAAACGGATATATAAAGCTTGAGCGCGAGGACGACATCAAAAACATGCAGAAAATGCTCGACATGTTTGAGGACGATGACGACGTTCAAAACGTTTATCACAACTGGGAAGAATAACGAAAAAACGCAGAAGAAATTCTGCGTTTGTTTTTATTCAGAAAAAACTAAGCTGGCGGATTTTTATTATTTCTTAAAACTATTTTAGCTCGCTTAGATAGGTGCTAACCTCGGCGTCTATAAGCTCTGCGGCTTCCTCGGCTGTGATTTGCTCGAGGAAAAATGGTTCAGCACAGGCGGTTATGATATTGAGGAGAGCATAATTTCTATGAGAGTCCGAAGCCTCTACGCGGCTTACCAGAGAGGCAAATTTCTCAATGTCTTCCGCGGACACGCCCTTTTCGCGAGCAATGTCATCATACAGCAGGGCTTGAAGCTGCGCGTCAAAGCCTGCCTGGGTGGTGGGGAAGTAGCTTTGTCCCACGCTGGCATCGGCGCTTAGTGCCATGCGCAAAAATGACCAAACAGCATCCTTGTGCTCGCTTTGGGAGGACATGCTAAAGGTCAGACCGTAGTAAAATGCGCCTGCGGTGTTGAGGCTGGAGGGATTCCAGTGTAAACATAGTCACCCTCCTGTGATAAAAAGTTATAAAGACCGGCAGTGCCTTGAAGCCAGCGCAGGGTGAGAAGCTGACTTCCGTCAGGGTAGATAAGCCCGTCGGGCAAGTCGCGATGCTGCCTGCCGCAGGCTTCTAAAAGCTAGATAAAATCGGGATTGTTAAAGCTGCTGGTGCCTGTGTCCAAATCGACATACATGCCTGTTGTGTATGACAGGACATATAAGAACAGTTCTCTTTTTATAAGCCATTCCGGGAAAACATAGATAACATCCCCGAGTGCGGCAGCAAGCGAGAGCGCCTAGTCCATCGTGAGATTTTGAACATCTCCGGCAATGCTTTCCGGCGCGTTTCCGCTGGCAATTTCAGCCTTTATCATAGCCAGACCCTCGTCATCCTCGGGGTATTGAGCTATAACAATTTCATATTCTTCGTTTTCCTTGTTAAAGCTGCTCACAAGGTTTTTAAGCTCCGGTCTGAGAAACTTGGTTGCCAGAGTTAGCTGGATTTTTTGCGAGTCAGGGGTTTGTGCTTCCGCTTCATGCTGGATCATTGCAGGTGTGTCATCTTTTGAGATAGTGCGAGAACAAGAGCTGTAATTTTTTTCATACAAAACATCCTTTCTTTTTATATAGGGTGATTTAAGAATAGCGAGTGAATGCAGCCTTTTAGTAACGCTGCAAAAATGATGCAATCCCAGCGCCTTGCCGATAGACAAGGCGCTGGGATCGTTGGGTTTGATATTGTTTAAGAGCCGCAGCCGCAGCCGATCTTCGGCGCGCATGGCGTGCGGATGATGGGCGCTGGAGCGGTGTTGCGGCAGGTGCAGCAGCCTTGCGGATGATTTGCTCTGCACCAATGCCACCACCAGGGCAGCGGTCCGTTTGCATTTGGCGGAAACGGCGGAAATGGAGCCGGAGGAAAAGGAGGCTGCGGAAACGGCGGAACGGGACCGGGTAGACATGGCGGAACGGGACTTGGCGGAAATGGTGCTGGGGGGAAAGGCGGAAAAGGTGGCGCCGGAGTGGGCGGAAATGGCGGAACAGGGCTTGGAGGAAACGGAGGAAAAGGAAGCTGCGGCACGCAGGGCACAGGCGGAAATGCTGCGCTGCCACCGCTTGAGCTGCTGGACGAATTGTTATTGTTGTTTATGTTGATGGTTGAGCTTGCGCCCCAGGACCAAGGTAGCTGCGTTTCTATACTGCAACGGAGATTTTCGGGAAGCTGAATGCACACGGTCATAACCGAGCTTGAAGAAAAGGGAACAGCAAGCCGCGCTGTGCCAAGTCCCTGAACATTTTCTGCCGTGGAGATGTTATGAAGAAAGTTCACCTCGGTAACAGTGGTGCTTATAGTCGCGGTTATTTCAAAGCAGAAGGAAGCCGCGGACGAGAGTATGGAGAGATAAAATTCTCCATCTGCGCTTGGCGCTGTGGTGGGCGCGCCGCAAAAATCAGCAAAGCGCGCGTCAAAATAGTCAACACAGCCGCAGCTCTGGGAAACGGTGACGCTGACAGCGCCGGAAACATTTGTCTGCATGATAAAGGGACCGACAAGCAGTCTGCCGCATTCCTCGCGCAAAACAAAGGGACAGCCGGAAAAGGTGACAAAGGGGTCGGCAGGGTTTGGGGGCGCCGGCGTGAGGTTACAGCACTGTATAGGGCAATTTTGGGAAAACGCAGCAACCGGAGCGCAGCCGGAAATCTGCGCCTGCGAGGGCAAAAGAGCCGCGGCAGTGGAGGCGGCGGCAGTGTCGCCATATGCGAGCGCTTGCGTGAGAAGAGCGTCCACAACGGTGTTGATTCGTGCAGACTTTGGCGAAATGTCGGGGGTGTCGCAGTCTATAAGCGTGGACTCAAGCCTTGTAATGCCGCCGCGAAGGCGCCAGATGGCAATTTGAACGGCCGCGAAGGCGTCGTTATCGTCCATGCCGCTAAAGTCAACGCCGGCAAGGGCGAAGGTCGCAGCACCGCTCACAGCAGGATAGGCGTTTGACAAAATCCAAGCGAGCGCATACTGAACATTTAAGGCAGAGCCGGACAAAATCTCTGCCATCGGTGCGCTTTGAAAAATTTCGCCGGAGGGACCGGCAATATCCTTGTCAACGCAGTAAGCCGGGATGTTAACACCGTCTAAAAGCGCAAAATATTGCTGAAAGTTTGATGAAAAATCCCGGTTTAGGTGATATCGGCTACCTGCAAACTCTGCACCTACGCAATATGTATCGCTGGCAGCCGTCGGACCCGATTGGCTGGTTGTTTGATTTACGACAAACGGCTTGCTGCTCACCGCGGCTAATGCCGCCTGGGCGCTGACGTTAAAAATTTGATTTGTGCTACTTGCCATGATTTCTCCTTTATATTTAACAAGCTTTAATTTTTGCTCGGCTTCGCCGGAGGGAGATGAATTTTTGGAGTCATGTCATGCTATGCTGAAAAAAGACCAAATGACAAAATCGGGAGAAAAAGTTTTTGCTGTTGACCAAAGGAGAATTGGGTGATATACTTTCCGTGGTTAGCATAAGCTAACAAAAGAAAAATCCAAAGAAATTAGAGGTGAGGAATTTGACAGAAAATGTTTTAGTTGCCTTTGCGCTGACGGCGATAGCAGGGCTTTCGACCGGGATTGGAAGCATTATCGCCCTTAGCGCAAGAAAAACCAACACGAAATTTTTATCGGTGAGCCTTGGCTTTTCTGCCGGCGTGATGATTTATGTTTCGATGGTGGAGCTTTTTTCCGAGGCGCGCGAAACGCTCTCCACCGCGCTTGGAGAGCGGCAGGGCGCGGCGCTGGCGGTTGCGGCATTTTTTGCCGGAATGCTTCTCATTGCGGTTATCGACAGGGCAATTCCGCAAAAGGACAATCCGCACGAATTTAAAAAACTGACCGGCAGCGCTCAGCCGCGCTCACAGAAGGAGCGGCTCATGCGAACGGGAGTCTTGACCGCGCTTGCGATTGCCGTTCACAATTTTCCCGAGGGTCTTGCAACCTTCATAGCGGCGCTGTCTGACCCCTCGGTTGCGGTGGCGATTGTTGTGGCAATATCAATACACAACATCCCGGAGGGCATAGCGGTTTCCGTCCCTATATATTACGCAACAGGAAGCCGGAAAAAGGCGTTCTTCTATTCCTTTGCCTCCGGACTTGCGGAGCCGCTGGGCGCTCTGGTGGGCTATCTTGTTTTGATGCCGTTTTTGAATGATGTCACCTTCGGCGTGCTTTTTGCTGCCATTTCCGGAATTATGGTTTTTATATCGCTTGACGAGCTGCTCCCAGCCGCGCGAGAATATGGCGAGCACCATTTGTCAATTTACGGACTTGTGGCAGGAATGCTTGTCATGGCAATAAGCCTTCTGCTGCTCTCATAAAAAAATGCTTGACCTTATTAAAAAAGGTCAAGCAAGTTTTCAATATCATCTCTCGTGGTTGCCCAGCTTGTCGCGAGGCGGATAACTGAATTTTCAGCGTCCAGTTTTTCCCAAAAGCTAAATCGCACATTTTCCCTCAAAGAAGAAATCGCGGTGTTTGAAAGAACTACAAACTGCTGATTTGTGGCAGAATTTATAAAAAGCCGAACACCTCGCTCCAAAAGTCCTTTTTTCAGAAGCATTGCCATGTCTATCGCATGGCGGCTGATTTCAAAATATAAATCATCCGTGAAAAGCGCGTCAAACTGCACACCCAAAAGCCGTCCCTTCGCAAGGAGCGCACCGTTTTGCTTTATCGTCGTGAAAAAGTGCTTCGGCGTTTTGTTGCCCTTAAAAACCACAGCCTCGCCGCAAAGCGCGCCGACCTTTGTGCCGCCGATGTAAAAAGCGTCGCAAAGCCTTGCAAGGTCAGGCAGTCCAATGTCCGCACCGTCGGACATAAGTCCATAGCCAAGCCGCGCGCCGTCGAGGTAGAGCGGAATTTTATATTTTGAGCATACCGCCGAGATGGCTTCAAGCTCATTTTTAGTATAGAGCGTGCCATATTCCGTTGGGTGGGAGATATAGACCATGCCGGGGAAAACCATGTGCTCGCAGGTTTCATCGGTATAAAATGCATCTATAAAAGCTTCAATTTCCGTGGCGCGAAGCTTTCCCTCGTGCTGGGGAAGGGTCAGCACCTTGTGACCGCCGCTTTCAACGGCGCCGGCTTCATGCACGGCTATATGCCCCGTTTCCGCGGCGATTACGCCCTCATAGCTCTTTAGCATCGCGCCGATTACAATCGCGTTTGTCTGCGTGCCGCCGGAGAGAAGGAAAACGTCCGGGTTGCCGCCACAGGCAGCTTTGATTTTTTCCTTTGCTGCGGTGCAAATTGGGTCAAGTCCATAGCCGGGAAGGTGCGTCATGTTAGTTCGCACGAGAGCTTCGAGAATTGCCTCGTGTGCGCCCTCGGAATAGTCGTTCTCAAAAAATAGCATAAAAATCCACCCTTTCGGTTTACACGGCTTAGCACGATTGTGACAAAATAATTGATTTATTATACAGCATATAGATAAAAAATACCAGAATATATTGAAAAATTAGAAAAATTTAGCATGTACAATTTTTGCACATGCTTCCACACCAAAGGGAGAAAAAACGCTATAAACAACCATCTACCATGTCCATGTTCCCATGTTCATCGCTCTCACAAGTGACAGGCTTGCGGAGCAAAGCATTGAAGCTTTATCGCCGGCGCAGTGTGCGGAAATGATGCTTTGCTTTTGGGATTCTGCCGAAAACCATTTACACTCATTAAAACCTCAAAACCTCCACATTAACATAAACAAAGCCCCTGCGCTCCGAGGTTTATCGGAGCGCAGGGACTTTTTTGTAAATTCTAAAGCTAATTTGTGAACGAGATGCTTTTAACTGTCACGCAGCCGCTGGCGGCTTCAAACAGAAGGTCCACCGAGGCTATCTCGCCAAGGTTAACGCCGGAAAAAGCATCGAGAGATATCCGCATGGAGGACAGCGGCGTAAAGTTTGAATAGTAGCTGACATAATAGTCCTCCCACAGGTTCTGTGTGATAATTTTGCCGGGCTGCCACGCCAGCGCCGAGGGATTTAGCGTGACATCCTCAAAGTTTCCGGACGCATCTGTAAGTCTTACTGTCACAGACTGGTCGGTGTTTTTATTTAGCTCGCTTGTGGAATCCTGCGCAATGTCAAGCGAAATCACTCCGTATGCAGACACGTCAAGCGATGCGCCGGAGGGAGAAAAGGACGCTCCGGAGCCTACTGTGTTCCACGAGAGCTGAACAAGCGGAAGCTCTAGCGGTGCGCCGGGAAAGTGCATAACTCCTGCGGTGTTCAGGTCATTGCCATAGCTTCCGATAACGTCTGCTATGGTCATTTGACCAATCGCGCCGACGTTAACGCTGTTATTGTCCGCGCCTGCCAAAAAGACGCGCGTGCGCTCTGCGCCGAACAGGGAGTATAGCGCCCTCGCGCTGTAAAAATCGCTGTTTAAATCGTACGGCAGCTTACGGAGGTCGCCATCGTCATTTACAATATTCATGAAGTCCAGCACATATTTTGCGAAAACCTCGCGCTGCATGTCCGGATTCATGGGAGGTATCGTATCCTCCGGGTTATTTGCCGCAAAGCCGTTGTCCTGTCTTAAAAGCGCTTCGTTAAATGCGTTGTGGTTTGCGCTGTAAAGATAAACAAGGCTTGCGTATGAGTCTCTGTCGGGGTCCTCGTCCATTTCGTCATAGATTTTCTGACCGTCTAAGGTTCGCACATCGCCGTCCTGCTGTGGGATGAGTATGGCAGCCGGAATATCATCGTATTTACCGTCTGTAACGTAGTTATAGGCGGCAGCTACGGAGACGAGTCCGTTTATCTCAAGTCCTTTTTCCGAAGCCAAACCGGTTATACCAAACATCTCATGACCGCTGCGAGAATGACCGATAAGCGTGACATTTGTGAGGTCGAGCCTGCCCTCAAGGTCGACAGGGAAGCCGTTTCCGCCGTTTTCATTGGCGCTGACCATTGCTTCGATATGATCGGAGACGATTTTGTGAAAACGGTCTGAGCCAATAGGCTCGCCGTTTTCAAAGGAAAACTGCATGTTCACATTGATAGCAAAAACGGCATAGCCTTCCTCTGCCAGCTTTTTCATCAGATATGAAAAACCGATGTCGTAGCGGTTATCGGCAGAGCGTTCAATTGCGTGCGCTCCGTGCATGATGATGGCAACCGGGCTTTTCGTGCCGTCAGGCAGAGCTAGAGAACCGTTTATTGTATAAGGAATGTCCACTCCGTTGAAGCCCTTGAGCACACCCTCGCCGAGATCATACAGAATAACATCGCCCGTGCCAGCATTTTCAGTGGCGATTATAACGGTTTTTGTAGGGGGGTCGAACGCGGTGTCCATTCCGGTGACATTATCGAAAAACGCAACATCAATCAAGGTTGTGCCGTCTTTAACGATAAGGTCAACCTCAAACTCCTGACCGGACACTTTAGCGGTTTTTGTGTTTAGGGTGATATAAATATCCTGCTCGGTGCCTGTTTTAATTGTGACGCCGCCGGTGGACGCCTCCCATTCAACCGAAGCGCCGTCCGCTTCAAATATCGCGCGAAGCGGAACGAGCAAATTTCCGTCGCCAGAGCGCTGCGGCGATGCGGGCGCACTTATATATGTTCCGTTGTGCCAAACTCTATAGTCGTATTGGCTCAAATCCGGCAGAAACGACATATCCTCCTCGGCGCCGACAATGCTGAGCGGAGTGGCAATCATCATAAAAATCAATAGAATACTTAAAAACTTTTTCATATGCACCTCTTTTTAATTTAAAATGTAATTAGTCAAATTTTTTCTTCTACGCTTTCAAGTATAGCATAGATAAGCAAAATTTCAAGTCGCCAATTATTAGACATTACGATGCTGCCTTTTTATCGGTACCAAGTTGTGATTCAAGGATATACTTCTATAAACAAACGAGGATTAAGCTCA
>JGI994J12354_10004002_pt1 | contig 13466 bp, 9 predicted proteins | sample IntmicLarv3ML3BL_FD_12354 | JGI IMG/M metagenome (IMG submission 12354)
TATAAGAATACAAAATACAATAGTAGTATAGTAATGTACGATGTACAAGAGCAATGAGATACAGTGTTAACATAATAATAAATGAAGTATAATAATAGTGTAAATTAATATAAGAATACAAAATACAATAGTAGTATAGTAATGTACGATGTACAAGAGCAATGAGATACAGTGTTAACATAATAATAAATGAAGTATAATAATAGTGTAAATCAATGTAAGAACACAAAATACAATAGTAGTATAGTAATGTACGATGATATAAGAGTAATGAGACACAGTGTTAACATAATAATAAATGAAGCATAATAATAGTGGAAATTAATATAATAATACAAAATACAATAGTAATATAGTAATGTACAATGTACAAGCGCAATGAGATACATTATTATATTAAAAAAGATAGAAGTTATACGCTGAAAATAGCAGTTATTTCTATCTTTTTATAATTCATATATAGTTTTAATGATTTAAGGTAAATTAAAAAACTTTTTAGTATTAGAAACAGTTATATTAGACAGTTCTTCAACAGTAATCCCTTTAAGTTCAGCAATTTCTCTAGCTATGTGAACTAAATATGCTGGTTCATTTCTGCGACTTGTAGGGCGAGGTTTTAGATTTCTAGGCATTAAGTATGGAGCATCAGTTTCTATCATTAATTTATTATCAGGTATTAGTTTTATTAACTCTCTAAGATGAAGTCCACGTCGTTCATCACAAATCCAACCAGTAATTCCAATATAACAACCTAAAGAAAGATATGCCTCAAGTTCTTTTTTAGTACCTGTAAAACAATGAACTACAGAATTAGAGCCTATTTTGTCATGTTTCGTAAGAATATTATAAAAATCATCAAATGCTGCTCTTTCGTGTAAGAATAGCGGCATTTTTTTATCTTTTGCAAGTTCAATTTGTGCCTCAAACCATTTTCTTTGTAGATTACGAGGAGAAAAATCTCTGTCATAATCAAGACCACACTCACCAACAGCGACAACATGCAAAAGATTACATAAATTTTCCAATTTAGAAATAGTAGTATCATCACAGCTTTTAGCATTATGGGGGTGAATACCTGCGGTACTATATAATTGACCATTGTACTTAGCGGCAAAGATAGAGGCATTTGTACTATCATATAAATTACAGCCAGTAATTATCATTGGACTAACGGAAACCTTAGAAGCATTTTGAACAATCTCATGTCTATCTTCATTAAATTGACTGCTCATTAAGTTTATTCCTATATCTATAAATTGCATTACTTTAAATCCTTTCATAATATGAGTTTTTGTAAGTTAATAAGTAATGTCAAACAATAAAGTCTGTCAAGTGTATGATTTAAAATTATAAATTGGTTTCATAACATCAATAATATCAACAGCTTCTTTAACCATATCAATAATATCATCTAAAGATTTATATGCTAAAGGAGCTTCATCTAAAGTTTGTTCATTTACAGATGTGGTATAAACACCTTTCATCATTGTTTTATATGCTTCCATATCAAGTGTATTTTTTGCCTTTGTTCTGGACATAAGGCGTCCAGCACCATGAGGAGCGGAGTAATTCCAATCAGGATTTCCATTTCCTATTGCAAGTATACTTCCATCTCTCATATTTATAGGAATTAATACTTTTTCATTTTTATGAGCAGCGATAGCACCTTTTCTTAATATCATTTCTTTAGTATCAATATAATTATGTATAGTATGAAAAGCTTCTCCTCCGACTATATTCGTTTTTTCTAGTAATATTTCAGCCATTTTTTCACGATTTTGTTTTGCAAACTGCTGACAAATTTCTATATCATGAAGATAATCTTCCATGTATGAGCCATATAAAAAGCATAAATCTTCAGGAATAGCTGTTTGTTTTGCTGTAAAAGATATTTTTGCTAAAGCGTTATGTATCTCATTTCTGCGACCTTCAATTTTATATTGCTTAATAATGTTATCTCTTTCAATAAAATATGTTTCTTTTCCTTTGTTTAAGTCAATAGCTAATTGCTGATAAAGTTCAGCTACTTGCTTGCCAAGATTTCTGCTTCCTGAATGTATAACAAGATATTTTGTTCCGTTTGCTGCTTCATCAATTTCAATAAAATGATTACCTCCGCCTAAAGTTCCTAAACTTTGCTGCAATCTTTTGGTATTTTTTAAACTTCTGTAGCAGCGAAGTTTTTCTAAATCAAATTTAGATTTTTTGCCAGACCATACATTTTTTCCAGAAGGTATATAATGTGCAGCTAAATCAAATTTTTGGAAATCAATATCGATTTCACCTAAATTAACTGTGTACATACCACACCCTATATCAACACCGACAATATTGGGAACTATTTTATCTGTAATGGTCATAGTAGTACCTATAGTACATCCTTTGCCTGAATGAACATCTGGCATTATTCTAATTTTACTATTTTGTGTAAATTCATAGTCACACATTCTTTGAATTTGTTCTATTGCCTCATCTTCTATTATTTTAGCATAACATAATGCAGTGCTAACCTTACCTTTTATTTCAAACATTTTAAGAAATCCTTTCATAATAAATTATTTATAGATGTTAATATCTATATGGATTTGAACCACAAGGATTATTTATTTTAACATAAAGAAGTTCCTTGTATTAGGAAACAATGCTCACTCTACCGCTGAGTATCCTTTTTAAGGAGGTGAATTAATTACTATTATTAAATATATTTATTTATGTAAGCAATTTTGGTGTCACAGACATAGAGTAATTTGTGTTGTAAATTACAAAGCCTGGTTTTGCTTTATTAGGTTTTTTAACATGTTTTCTTTCTATATAGTCAACTTCAACTTTATCATTACCTCGGCAATTTGAGTAATATGCAGCAATAGCGGCAGCTTCTTCAAAGGTTCTATCGGGCAGTTCTGTGCCCATAGATTTTACTATTACATGGGAACCAGGAACATTTTTAGCATGAAACCACCAGTCACTGCCATTAGCAAATTTAAAAGTAAGTTCATCATTTTGATAGTTATTTTTACCAACATATATGTCAAAGCCATCAGATGATATATAATGAAAAGGTTTACTGGTGATTTTTATACGCTTATTATTACCTGTATTTTTGCGTTTGATATATCCATATTCAATTAATTCTTCTTTAATTTGTGCTAAATCCTCTTCTTTTAATGCTAACTCTAAGGCAGTTTCAATAGATTCTAAATGATTTATTTCTTCAGAAGTAGATTTGATAAGTTCACTGACAGCTTCAAAAGTTCTCTTTAGTTTATTATATCGTTCAAAATATTTAACAGAATTTTGTGAGGCTGTAAGTTCACTATCTAAGGAAATTTTAATCTCTTTATTATCATTATAATAATCTAAAGCAATAAGTTCTTGTTCACCTCCAGATAACATATATGAATAAGCATTAATAAATTCTCCGTATAATCTAAATTTATCACGTTTTTCAGTATCTTTAAGTTGTTTTTCTTGAAGTTCAAATTTTTTGCGATTACGTTCAAGTGCATTAGAAACAACACGTCTTAAATCAAATGACTTTTGTCTAATTCGTGAAATTATATTTTTAACAGCATAATATTCTCTTAAAATATCACTTGTGGAGTCAAAACTTATGGAAGAATAAGCGTTGGCATATAGTGATAATGGTATAGCTGAAAATTCAATAGGTTCTTCACCTGAAAATACAATATTGGGCTGGTAATAATTGTTTATGATATCTTGCATAAAACGTATAAAAGTATGATAAATATGTAGTTTTTCACTTTCATTTAGAGTATTTGCAGGTGTGTCAGCATCTAAGTTTGCTCTAAAACATATTTCTTGTGCAATAATTGGACTAATTCCAGTAAGCCCTGTGTAAATAGCCTTACATAAAGAAGTTGGAGCAGAAATAATTTTATTATAAAAATCTTCTTCTGTAATATTAAGAGGGCTTGATTTTTTCATAGTATCAGGAATAAACCAAGTACGAGCAGGAAGTACCTCACGTATAGAACTCATATTGGCAGAAACATGTTTAATACTATCTATTATTATAAATTCAGTAGTTGTAAATATAATATTGCTATGTTTTCCCATAAGTTCAATAATTAGAAGTTTTTTGCAAATATCACCCAGTTCATTTAAGTGTTCTATTTCAAAAATAACAATTCTTTCTAAAGTTGGCTGTGTAATAGATACAATTCTGCCATTGCTGATATGTTTTCTTAAAAGCATACAAAAGTTAGGTGCAGTAGCAGGGCTGGGTTTATTGAGATCAGTTAAATATAAAAGCGGAAGTCCTGCATCAGCTGAAATTAAAAGTCTGTAGGTTTCTCTTTGATTTTTTATGGTAAATAATAGTTCATCTTTTTCAGGTTGAGTTATTTTAGAGATTTTTCCGCCTATTAGTGTATTATTAAATTCATGAACAAGACTATGAATAGTAGTTCCATCAAAAGCCATTATAATTTGCCTCCATTATATGATTATATATTAAAGTATAAACGTTGTATTTATTGTAAAAACTGCTTCGATAGTATAGTTATCAAAACATTTGAATATGAAAATTATATATTGGCAGTTATATTATCTGAAATTAGATTTCGTAAAGTAAATATTTAAAATCTTAAAAATTACATCTGCTATAAAAAAGTATATCAGAAATATAAATAAAAGGCTACTTATAGTATATTTTACTTGTTAAATAAAGTATCTATTTTCTAATTACCTATTCATAACTTTTAAAATAAGTATGTAATGTTTAAAAATTGTATGAATCGCAGGTATATCACCATGAATGGGTACATAAAAAGCGATAGTTTCGATATACTGCCGCTTAGTAATAATTTATGTTGTAAAAAGGGTATATAAGAAAAAATATAAATAGAGATAGGGGAATTGGTAAGCTAATCATGTTCATCTTAATTAATGGCTGAATTATCTTGCTACACTCAAATAAATAGCAGCTATTTCTTGCGTACTTTCTTTCCTCCCGCTATTTAACCATTTACAAAACATATGCCATAAACCAGTTGCAATGAAAGTTTCGCAATAAGCAGTTATAGGTTTGTTTAATGTTTTAAATCTGGGATTTTGATTTAATGTTGACAAATAGTCCTCTGATTTTCTTATTGCAATATTAGATAAATGATGTATATTTATCAATTTCAAAAAATCAATATGATTACACATAGTTTTGAAATATAACTCTATTGCCTCTTCATATGAATCTATAAACTTTGTATTACTAATATATTCTTCGTAGATAATATCAAATTGTATTTCAATAATATTCTCTTTAGAGGTAAAGTGGCGATAAAAGGTTTTTCGTGAAACACCTGCTTTTTTTACGATTTCAGTTATTTTAATATCAGAAAAATGCCTATATTTCATATAGCTTAATAGCGATTTGATAATTAAAATTTTAGATAATGGAATATTTAAAAGCACTTTATCCATCTTAATTTAATACCTCCTTGCTATGACACATAAAACGATATATGTATCACTTTCTTCTTTGCCGTTGACGTAAGTATACTATGCTAATTATACTTGAAAAGTTACTAAGTGTGAATATCTTTATAGAGTTAGGAGAAAATATTATGAAAAATGAACTTCTTATATGCAAAAATTTGTCGAAACAATATAATGTAAAAAATACAAATGAATTTGCATTGAAGAATTTAGAATTAACAATTTACATTGGAGATTTTACTGTTATTATGGGTAACTCTGGTTCTGGTAAGTCTACATTACTACAGTGCATAAGCGGTATAGATAAAGCTACAACAGGAGATGTGGAAATTGATTCTATGCACATAACGAAAATGAAAGATAATATGCTTTCTAATTTTAGAAAACGGCATATGGGATTTGTTTTTCAAAATATGAATTTAATAGAACATTTATCTGCATTAGAAAATGTTACTATAGCTGGATTTTTACTACAAGAAAAGCGAAGTATAGATATAGTTAATTATGGAAAGAAATTATTAAGTCAAGTAGGATTAGAGAAACATTTTGATAAACTTCCTAGCCAGTTATCAGGTGGACAACAACAGCGTGTTGCTATAGCAAGAGCATTGATAAATTCGCCAAAACTCTTATTTGCTGATGAACCCACAGGAGCATTAAACTCAAAGGCAGGTATTCAAGTTTTAGATATTTTAACAAAAGAAAATATAAAAGGGCAAACGATTGTAATGGTGACTCATGATTTTAAAGCGGCACTAAGAGCTAATAGAATTATTTATTTAGTTGATGGAAGTGTGAAAAATGAACTTAACTTATCAAGATTTAATCAAGATGAAATAATAGAACGTGAAAAAAAGGTTACTGCTTGGCTAAAAGAAATGGGGTGGTAAAAAAATGTTATATTGGAAATTGATAAAAGCTAACATAAGAAAAAGGAAGATTTTTTCCTTTACAATTTTTCTATTTTCTTTACTGTCTATTATTGCTGCGGATTCTGTTATTAATGCTTTAAACAATAATAGCAATATCTATGATGATAAATATAAGGCTGCTAATTCACCTGATGTTCTGCTAAGTTTTAATGGAATTCGTTTTGATAATGAGTATATAGATGAATTAGAAAATATTGATGGTGCAGCAGAAATTATGTTAATAGAAAATATATTAACTACAATGAAAAATAAAAATAAAAATGATACTACAATTTTAATAAAATCAGAGAAAGAACTGAACTTAGAAGCGGGTAGCATTTTTTTATCAAATTATTTCAAACAAAATTTAGATTATAGTGTTGGAGATACAGTTCATATTAAAATAAATGATATAAATAAAAATTTTACAGTTATAGGTTTCTTTGAGGACCCTATATTTAGTTCACCAATTATGCGGTATAATCAAGTGATTATTTCCGAAGCAGATTTTGAAGAAATAATTAGTAATACAAGTGTGATAGAAACTGATAAAAATTATTTAATATACTTAAATTGGGATAGTAAATTGAAATCTATTGATAGTGAAATCTTAATATCTGAAAAATTAGCTGAATTTTCTGGTTATTTTTCTGCGGATTTTATCTATGACCGTGAGTATATAAAAACAGCATATACTATGATTCCTACTATTGTTTCCATAATCTTATTATTAGCGACAGTATTTATTGCAAGTGGTCTTTTGCTTGTATTAAGATATGCTCTTTTAACTGCTATTGAAATGGACTATGTAGAAATCGGAACTTTAAAATCTTTAGGAATGAAAAACAGCCAATTGAAATTACAATATATATTTGTGAATATGATATATATGCTATCTGGAATGTTTTTGGGAAATATATTATCTGGTCTTTTGACAAAGCAGTTAAATATATTATACTTGAAACTCAATGGGTTAGATACAAATATTACTATAGCTGTAAAATCAAATCTTCCTCTAATGGGTATATTTACTTTGATAGCTCTTATAACCATTTTGTCCAGCCTTAAGAAGCTTAAGAAAATAACACCAATACAGGCAATTATACATGGAAAAATTAATGCATCTTACTCTAAAAAAGTGTTTGACATGAACTCTCATAGGTGGCTTCCATTTCATTTGCGTTTGTCACTAAAACAATATATTTATAAATTTAAAAATTATATTGCTTTAATAATAATTACCGCTTTATTTAGTTTTTTATTATTTAGCACATTAACATTAGAAAATGCATTTAGTGAAAAGCAACAGGTATATAATCTTTTAGGATTACCGCAAAATGACCTTATATTAGTTTCGACAAGTGAAAATAATGTAGAAACACTTAAGCAACATATAGATAAAACATATGAAGTGAAATATTTCCAAAATTTCAGTCAATCTACTATTCAGATAGAAGCACAAAATATTATTGCATTGATTTATGGTGAAATTTCTTCAGATACAATAATTAACAATGGAGATTTACCTACTAACGACAAAGAAATTCTGATAACAACTTTATTAAGCACAAAATTAGATAAAAACATAGGTGACTATGTAGATTTAAAGGCTTCTAAGGGGAATGAGGAAAAATTTAAAATATCAGGGCTATATCAAACTGTAAATAACCTTGGTATGGAAATTCAAATGTTAGATGGTGGATATGATTTAATAAGTGAATCTTCAATATCATCACAGAAAGCTATTAAATTTACAGATATAGTTGACCTTGAAGCTATTGTTGCTCAATACCAAGAAAATAATTTAGATGTTACAGTAATTAATGGACGTGCAAGCAGCGATTCTTTAATAGCAACCATACAAGCGAATATAAGTATTATATCCATAATTGTATTGATTTGTACAGTTGTTATGACAACCTTTATATCATTTCTGTTGACTCTTATTTCTTTGAAAAAAGATGATAGAGAGCTAGTGATATTTAGGAAAATAGGTTTTAAGCGTACTCAGTTAAGAATACAATATATATTACGAATATTATTTTCGGCGATGTTAGGTATATTAATTGCTACATTAATGTATTATTGTTTCTCTCAAGCAATGTTTGATTCTATTTTAAGATTGGTGGGTTTAACATCTATTATTGTTAATTTACCTATTATAAACTATTTATTTACATTTTTGCTGTTGTTTGCTGCAAATATCATAATCTGTGGTATTGCAACGAAAAAAAATATATAGCTAATATATAAAAAGCAGATTATATTGATGAAAAAAATATTTTAGAAGTTTTTATACAAAGTTAGCCCCTTTAATGGGGTTAATTTTGTATTTATTATACACATAACAAACTTATCTTAATAATTATATATTGTTTATTCACATGTATATTGAGAATAGTAATAAATATTGAAAAATATAATATTTAAGTAAAATAGAATAAAAATTAAAAAATAAAAGGGTAAAGTAAAATCTGCATTTTAGTAAAGATATATAAATTGTATAGTATACTCACAATTATATAAAAAATACTTCTTAATATTATAACAAATATATATATAATAGTATCATTTTTGGCAAGCATAGTTCTACTATATATGACTTTGGAAGCAATAAACCTTTAAGAAGTTGAAAAAAATGTTTGTATAGTGTATACTATAACAAGTGTGTATTGATGTTTATGTATGTTACATTGATATATTAACAATATGTTAGGAGATAATATGTTAATAAATTATGAAGATATGTCATTAGCTGAACTAAAGCTCATGGCAAAGGAAAAAGATTTAAAAGGAACAACAGGGTTGAAAAAAACAGAACTGATAGAATTATTAAAGAAAACTACAGATATTGAAAAAGAAACAAGCACATCTATGAAAAATATCCCAGAAAACAAAAAAAATGATAAAAAAGAATTAATATCAGAAACTAAAAGTTCATTAATAGACACTGGCTTGCCTGCTAGTGGAATTCTTGAGGTTATGTCTGATGGTTTTGGTTTTATAAGAAGTGATAATTATCTTCCAGGCGGAGATGATGTATATGTAGCGCCATCACAAATCCGACGCTTTGGACTTAAAACAGGTGATATATTATCAGGTGTTCAGCGTGTTAAGACATCAAATGAAAAGTTTGCAGCATTATTGCATTTAGATAAAGTCAATGGTTTTTCAACAGAACATATTGCTAAGAGAAAAAACTTTGAAGAGTTGACTCCAATTTTCCCTAATGAGAGATTGCGTATGGAAAATAATGCCACACAAAAATCAATGAGAATTATTGATTTACTATCACCAATAGGAAAAGGTCAAAGGGGTATGATTGTATCGCCTCCTAAAGCAGGAAAGACCACACTATTAAAACAAACTGCAAAGGCTATTACTGATAATCATCCTAAAATGCATCTTATTATATTGTTAATTGATGAACGTCCAGAAGAAGTTACAGATATAAAAGAATATATTCAAGGACCTATGGTAGAGGTTATTTATTCTACTTTTGATGAGTTGCCAGAACATCATAAAAGAGTATCAGAAATGGTTCTTGAAAGAGCTAAACGTTTAGTAGAGCATGGTGAAGATGTTACTATTTTGTTAGATAGTATTACAAGGTTAGCTAGAGCGTATAACTTAACAGTGCCGCCAAGTGGAAGAACTCTTTCAGGTGGTTTAGATCCAGCAGCACTCCATATGCCAAAAAAATTCTTTGGTGCCGCAAGAAATATTCGTGAGGGAGGAAGTTTAACTATATTAGCCACGGCATTAGTTGAAACTGGAAGCCGCATGGATGATGTTATTTTTGAAGAGTTTAAAGGTACTGGCAATATGGAATTAGTTTTAAATAGAAAGCTTTCAGAAAAAAGGATATTCCCAGCAATAGATATTGCTAAATCTGGTACAAGACGTGATGACTTATTATTAGACCATGATGAAGCTATAGCAGTGGAGAATATAAGACGAGCTATTATGGAATTAAAGCAAGATGATGCAGTTGAAAAAGTGTTGGATTTATTTGATAAAACAAAGAATAATAATGAATTTGTTAATATGGTAATAAAAAATAAATTGATATAAAATATAAACTAATAAAGCATCTGTAAATTAATAAAAACTGCTTGCAATGAAAAAAATGTTATGATATAATGAAGCAGTTGTTTTAAAGAAAATATGGTATAAAACTATTGCTTATAGATATAATGTTGAAGGTAATAGAGCAGGACCATTATTAATAGAAAAATTGTGAGGTGAATTTAATGCAAGAAGCAATCCAACCAAAATATTATCAAGCAAAAGTAACATGTAACTGTGGTAATGAATTTGTTACAGGGTCTACAAATGAAACTATTCATGTTGAAATTTGTTCAAAATGTCATTCTTTCTACACAGGTCAGCAAAAAGCTATAACTGCTCGCGGACGTATTGATAAATTTAATCGTAGATATGGTGTGGAAAATAATTAATTTATTTAGACTGTATAATTTAAGGTTGGGCTTTTTGTGATTATCACATTAATCTCAACCTAATTTTTTGATTTAATTATTTTAATTATAAAAGAAGTGTATGTAATTATAATTAATAGATAAGTGAATGTGAAATATCGACTATAAACATTGGAGGAGAAGATGAAATATTCTGGAATTGGTGGTCAGGCAGTTATAGAAGGTATAATGATGCGTAATAAAGATAACTATTCTGTAGGTGTTAGAAAACCAAATGGAGAAATCGAAGTAACTGTATTAAAATGTAAACGATTTACGGTTGGGAAAAAATTTATATCATTGCCTTTTATAAGAGGTATTTTTGGATTTATAGATTCATTAGTATTAGGTATGAAATCCTTGACAATTTCTGCTAGTTATATTGAAGATGATGAAAATGTAAAAAATGCTGATAAACCTAGAAAAGTGAGCTTTATAGAACGAATATTTGGTGATAAAGCTGAGTCGGTTGTAACAGGAATTGTAATGGTATTTTCTATGTTAATAGCAGTATCATTATTTATGTTGATACCATATGCAGCTTCTTTATTTTTAAGACCATTAGCAGGTGATACAATAACCGCTATTTTAGAGGGATTAATTAGATTTAGTTTATTTGTAGGATATATATTGCTGATTTCACGAATGGAAGATATTAAGAGAAATTTTATGTACCATGGTGCAGAACATAAGTGTATTAATTGTATTGAATCTGGTATGGAACTTACCGTAGAGAATGTTAAAAAGAGTTCTAAACAGCATAAACGATGTGGAACTAGCTTTATTTTCTTTGTAATGATTGTAAGCAGTTTAGTATTTATGCTGATAAAATTTGATACATTAATTTTGAATTTGGTTGGAAGAATTATTTTAATGCCAGTAATAGCTGGGATATCATATGAGCTTATAATGCTTGCGGGGAGAAGTGACAATAAATTGGTATCAATACTTAGTAAACCAGGTATGTGGCTGCAAAACTTGACTACTAAAGAACCTGATGATAGCATGATTGAAGTGGCTATCTCAGCAGTTGAAGCAGTTTTTGACTGGAAAATTTACTATAAAGAAAATTTTTCTAATATAGATACTAATCTATCTTAACAATGTACAAATATGTTTTAGTTCTGAACATCATTGTTAATCAGTGAATTACTATAGGCTATGGAATATATAAAGATTTTTGCGAGTTCTGTATTTATTATTGTTAATTAGTGAATTACTATAGGCTATGGAATATATAAAGATTTCTGTGAGTTTTGATTTATTATTGTCAATTAGTTAATTACTACAGGCTATGGAATGTATAAAGATTTCTGCGAGTTTTGATTTATCACTGTCAATCAGTGTACCAGAGTATATTTTGAATTAATTATTTGCAGAATGAAAAATTAGAAGTTGCGAAATTATTGTATATCAACTATGTGTTTTGTTTCATTGCAAGGCAGAAGAGAGAAGCATACTGTAGATATACTTATTGGCGGTACACAGTAAAGCTATAAAATGTTGATTTGAGGCATATTATATATTGTCAAGGTAGGTTAATGATTGGAGTGCCAAAAGGTCTATTACTATTTTAAATAGCAGATATGAAAACTTGTACCCAAATAGAATGATAAATATAGTGGAAAAGTGAGGAATGTCATCAAATTTCATACCATTTCAAAGTTTCTAATCAAATTATTATATTTATATGAAAGTAGTTGTGGGGGAAGATACTTTTTACATACTAATCTGATTAGAAAATAAAAATTTTAGTTTAGACAGGGGGAGCGTTTTCATGACATTTAGAAATTGTATAAATGAGGGAATAAATGAATTGGAAAAAGCAGGGGTTATTGAAAATAGAGTAGATGCGTGGATACTATTTGAAAATGCATTTAATATAGACAGAAAAGAATTTTTGCTGTGTCAAAATGAAATAATTCCTAATGAAGCAAATGTGCAGCGTAATAATTATTATAGGTCTATAGAACTGCGTAAAAAAAGAATTCCAGTACAATATATTATTGGTGAACAGGAATTTATGGGAATTAAATTTAAGGTTAATGAAAATGTGCTTATTCCAAGGCTAGATACTGAAATTTTAGTAAATGAAATTTTAAATGATTGTCAATTGGAGCGGTATAACTCTAAAGAATTGAAAGTATTGGACATTTGTACTGGTTCAGGATGTATTGGGATAAGTTTGAAGTTATTAGGTGAGTCTTTAGAAGTGACTTGTACAGATATTTCTGATAAGGCATTAGATGTGGCTAAAGAGAATATCAAGAACTTGGGCGCAGAAGTAAATATTATAAGAGGTGATTTATTTGAAGCTTGCAGCGGAAAAATATATGATATAATAGTGTCTAATCCGCCATATATTAAGTCTTTAGTAATAGAAGGACTTGAACCAGAAGTAAAAGATAATGAACCTATGTTAGCTCTTGACGGAATGGAAGATGGGTTATTTTTTTATAAAAAAATTATAGCACAAGCTAAAAATTATATGGTGGATTTAGGAAAAATATATTTTGAAATTGGGCATGACCAAGGTAAAGAGGTTAAGAATTTATTGGAAGCTGCGGGTTTTGTAAATATTGAAATTATAAGAGATATGGCTGGGTTGGATAGAGTGATTAAG
>JGI994J12354_10004003_pt1 | contig 13466 bp, 15 predicted proteins | sample IntmicLarv3ML3BL_FD_12354 | JGI IMG/M metagenome (IMG submission 12354)
CTTCTCCGCCGATGCAGATGTGCCCCCAGCCAATCTCAAGGGCGACCTGACCCTGACCCCGGCCATCGGCGGGGCCCCGTTTACCGTGCCCTTCAAGAACAATGAATATACCATCAGCGGCATACCGCTGGGGAAATATTTCTTGAGCTTGGACAACGCCTTAATTGTCCTTGACACCCTTGACATTACCGTCGTGAAGACCTGGGACGGCACGCCCCAGCCCATCTTCGTCTCGAACCCCACCCCTTAACCCCACGCCCTTTTTCAAGCAAAAACGCCGCAAAACCATCCGGTTTTGCGGCGTTTGATTTCGATTCATGTCGTGTTAGCGGGGCGTCCGGGAGGCTCCCTTACATTGCATTACCGCACCCGGCGGCCATAGCGCTGGCGCCTCTTCTTGCGGCGGTGGTTGACCAGGAAGACATAGCCGATGAACAGGGCTATCACCCCAAAAATCGCCCCGATGATGACCTTGAAGGTGGTGCTGGAGAAAAAACTGCTGACATTGTCGATGACGTGGAGCACCTCGGAGCGTGCAATGGTCTCAGCCGAGACCAAATCCATATTGGCATACACCCGGCCATCGTACTTGACGGTGAGGTGGCCGAGGGACTGGCCGATTTCCACCGGGGCGTCAACGCCCTCGACCTGGGCCTCGATGATGAGCTCAAGCTTGGGGTCATCCAGCCCGGCGAAGTCCTTGGGCAGCAGGGCCGTCACCGAGTTTTCGGGCTGGAGCTGGACGGTCTCCTTGTCGGCGGCCAGTCGCAGGGGGATGGTGGTGATGGGCTCGGTGCTCTTAAGCATGGTCTGCATAGCGTAGCTATCGCTGACAAAATCAAAGAGCTTGATGGTTTCGGTGAAGCTGGTCAGCTTGCCGCCGTCGTCCTCGCGGCCACCCAGCACCACAGTGAAGAACCACAGGTCATCCTTACGCAGGCTGGAGGCCAGACAGCGGCCGGCGGCGGTGGTGTTGCCCGTCTTGACGCCCTCGGCCCCCTCATAGCGGTAGCCGCTCTGGCTCTGAACCGAGAGCAGATAGTTGGTGGTGAACCTGCGGGTGGTTTCGGCGTGCTTGTTGGTGACGGGCAGCACAACCTCGGTCTCACACACAATCTCCCGGAAAATCTTGTTGTCCATGGCCTCCATGCACAGCTTGACGGTGTCCCGCGCCGTGGTGTAGTGGCCCTCCTGGGTGAGGCCGTGGGTGTTCATGTACTGGGTGCTGCTCATGCCGAGGCTCTTGGCCATGGTGTTCATGAGGGCGACGAACTCCTCCTGGGTGCCCGAGATGTGCTCGGCCAAGGCGTTGGAGCCGTCGTTGCCCGAGGCGATGAGGACATAGCGCAGCATGTCCATAAAGGCCATCTCCTCACCGGCGATGAGGTAGACCGAGCTGCCCATCTCGGGCAGGCCCTTGAGGGCGCTCTGATTGACGGTGATGATGCTATTAGGGTCACCGTACTCGAGGGCGACCAGAGCGGTCATCACCTTGGTGATGCTGGCCTGTCCGCGCTTTTCATCGGCGTTTTGCTCAAAGAGGGTTTCACCGGTGGTTTTTTCCACCACGATGGCCGAAGCGGCATCGATTTCAGGCACCGTCAGCGCCGCCGCCGGGCTTAGTAAGAGAAGGGCGGTGACGAGGAACGCCAGTGCTGTCTTCAATTTGTTCAATTCCCTTCCTCCTTTTAGCTGACGCTCGACAAAAATCTGCGAATTTTTGTCGATTTGGTGTATCTTGAATGCGACTCACGGGCAAATGAATTGCCCTCCGTCATCCTTATTCTCGCCACAATAAATAACAATCTTACATTTTTTATTGGATAATTTGGATGATATATGGTATTATTCTATCAGAAACCCCGAGCCAGTGCAACGCTCAAAGCCGAGAAATACACATTGTTAAGAGAATCGTAACTTTAAGACGCGCCGGCGGGCCGCTTGGTTTCGCCGCGAACAGGGAGGCGAGCCTATGACAAGGCGCCTGGCCGCCATGCTGTGCGGGGCCGTGCTGCTCCTCTGTCTCGGTCTGGGAATTGGGCGTTTTGCCGCCCTGCGGGGTGGCGCGGTGCTGACTGCCGCTGTCCCGGGCAGCGTACTGCCAACCCTTGGGGCGGTGCCGGCTGTCGAATCGGCCAGCGCCGTGCTGTGGCGCATCAACATCAACGAAGCCGACGAAATGGAGCTTCAGGAGCTGCCCGGCATCGGCCCCAGCATCGCCGGGCGCATCGTGGCCTATCGCCTGGAGAGCGGTGGCTTTGAGAGCCTCGAAGAGCTTATGGCCGTTCGCGGCATCGGCGAAGCCACATTTGCCAAGCTGAAGGATTATATCACCCTTGATTGAGAGAGGAGCTGTCCGCCATGCGCATTCTGGTGGTTGATGACGAAAAACTGTTGGTAAAAGGCATCAAGTTCAACCTGGAAAACGACGGCTACGAGGTCGATGGCGCTTACGACGGCGGGGCCGCCTTGGCCATGCTGCGCGAGAATACCTACGACCTCATCATTTTGGATCTCATGCTGCCCGTGCTCGATGGCCTGAGTGTGTGCCGCAAAATCCGCGAGACGAGCAACGTGCCCATCATCATGCTGACCGCCAAGAGCGAGGGCAGCGACAAGCTCATCGGCTTTGAGTACGGCGCCGACGACTATCTGACCAAGCCCTTCGATATCTTGGAGCTCAAGGCCCGCATCCGGGTCATTTTGCGGCGCACCGGCAGCGAGAAAAACCGCGAGAGCCTGCTTAGCGCCGGCCACATCCGGGTGGACAGCCTCCAGCGTACGGCCTACGCCGGGGACGAGCCGGTTGAGCTGACGGCCAAGGAGTTCGACCTGCTGGTTATGCTCATGAAGAACCAAGGCCGCGTCTTCTCTCGGGAAAATCTGCTTAACAGCGTGTGGGGCTACGAATATCCCGGCGACATCCGCACCGTCGATGTCCACATCCGCAGACTTCGGGAAAAGCTGGAGATGGACGACGCCAATCCCGAATATATCCTGACCAAGTGGGGGGTCGGCTACTATTTCAAAGCGCAGGAGGATAAAACCGGCAAATAGCCTGCGGTTCAAGATTGCCCTTTCTTTTGCCCTGGTGCTGGTGCTGGCCCTGATGCTGCTCAATATCTATCCCGTCCAGGTCGTCCGTACCCAGATGCAAGAGGCCGCCTATGAGGACATGATGACCGGGGCCATCAATCTGGCCACCAACCTGGCCCAGGGGCCCACGACGCTCGGCCGTATGAAAAGCGACGAGTTCGACGAGATTCTGGATGTCTTCGAGGTGGCCCAGAGCCGCCGGGTACTCATCTTGGACAGCAACGGGCTGGTTATCCACGACAATGTTCAGGCCACCTGGTTCATCGGGCGGCTGGCCCTCTTCCCCGAGGTCTACTCGGCCCTGGAGGGCTACGACAGCTTCAGCAACAGCTACAGCGACCAGACCTTTGAAGCCCGCTCAGCCGCGCCCATCGTCCGGGATGGGGTGGTGGAGGGGGTTGTCTTCATGTACAAAAACAACATGGCCAATGTCGAGCTTCTCGCCCAAATCCGCAGCGATATGATGAATGTCACCTATGGCGGGCTGCTGCTCTTTGTGGTGCTGGCCGTCTTCTTCAATGTCTATTTGGGCAGCCGGTTTCGCCGGCTGCTGGGCGGCATCGACGCCATGGGCCGGGGCGATTATGACTACCAGATCGAGATGGGCGGCAGCGATGAGCTGAGCGAAATCGCGGGCCGCTTCAACGATCTCTCCAAAAAGCTGCAGCGCACCGAGGCCGTGCGGCGGCAGTTTGTGTCGGACGCCTCTCACGAGCTCAAAACCCCTCTGGCCTCCATCAAGCTGCTCAGCGATTCCATTGGGCAGAATGCCCAAATCCGCGAGAGCGACATGCGCGAGTTCGTCCAGGACATCGGCCAGGAGATTCAGCGGCTCATCCGCATTTCGGAGCATCTGCTGTCGCTGACGCGCCTCGACAGCGTGCCCGAGCGCCGGCGCGAGAAGCTCGATCTGGGGCTGGGGGTACAAAAATGCGCCGAGCTTCTGCGGGGCAGCTGCCAGCACTACCGGGTCACCCTCGCTGTGGAGGACCCCGGCGCCTGCTTTGTCTCGGGCACCGAGGACAGCCTTTTTCACATCGTCTTCAACCTCATGGAGAACGCCATCAAGTATAACCGTCCCGGGGGCCACGTGTGGGTCTCCATGGAGGCCCTGGACGCGGACACCGTCTGCCTCACTGTCCGGGATGACGGCATCGGCATCCCGGGGGACGAGCTGAGCAAGATTTTCGACCGCTTTTATCGGGTGGACAAAACCCGCTCGCGGGAGACCGGCGGCACCGGCCTGGGCCTCTCTATCGTGCGGGAATGGGCCGAAAACCTAGGCGGGCGCATCGAAGTCGAGAGCCGCTACGGGCGGGGCACCGCCTTCCGCGTCTGTCTGCCCGCCTGGCGGGAGGAGGAGCCGGTATGAGGAAAGCCATCGCCCTTGCCCTGCTTGCCCTCACCCTGATGGGCTGCTCGGTGCAGGAGGTTCCCCCCGCCGGGGCCCGGATTTACTGCATGGAGGAGACGGCCGAAACCGGCCGCCGCCTGGTGTACACCCGCCTTGAGGTGAACGAGGACGACAACCGTGAGACCCGTGCGGCAGCCATCCTGAGGGCCATGACCCTACCCGGTGGCGATTTTTCCAGCGCTCTGCCTTGGGGCATCGCCCCCGCCCTCACCTTCCAGGGGGCTGTGGTGCGGGTCGAGTTCACCGCCGAGTTCGACACGCTGCCCGACACTCAGAAGTCTCTGGCCGCCGCCGCCCTGTCCCTCTCGCTTCTGGAGCTGCCCGATGTCAATTACATCTACATCACTGCCGGCGGAAAGCCCCAGCCCCCCTTTCTCGACCGCGCCATCAGCCGCAGCAGTTTTATCACCGAGGAGGACGCCCTGCGGCTCTTTAGCTGAGCGGCGCGGCCACTGGCCGTGCCCTGCGCGGGGTACCACCCGCCTACCGCTTGACAACACCTTCCATAACCCCCATAATAACCTCGAAGGGAGCGATGCTATGATTCTCACTCTGAGCCTCAATAGCCTGACCATGACGGCCGGTTTCTACGGCGAGAGCTCCCGCCAGGTCTTCCGTCTCTCGGTGAGCCCCGGGCGCACCGCCGACGATTTCCGCCTTCAGCTGGCCCAGCTGGCCCGGCTCTCGGGCACCGAGGACCGCCTGCGGGGCGCCATCATCGCCTCGGTGGCACCGCGTCTCACCCAGGCCGCCGCCCAGGCGGCGCACCAGCTGTGCGGGGTGCGGCCCTACATCATCGGCCCGGGGCTCAAGACGGGCATCGACATCAAAATCAACGACCCTTCTCAGTTGGGGGCCGATTTGTGCGCTATGGCCGCCGGCCTGGCCGCCCGGTACCCCCTGCCCGCTATTCTGGTGAACATCAGCGAGGCCACCACCCTGAGCTACATCGATGACCGGGCCCGGTACTTGGGCACGGTCATCTGCCCCGGCTTGGGAATCGGCCTCAAGTCTCTGGTGGACAGCGCCGAGCTGCTCAATCCGGTGCCCCTGGAGGCCCCCGAGCGTGCCTTGGGCATGAACTCTGACGAGAGCGTGCGCTCGGGCCTCATCTACGGCGCCGCCGGCATGCTGGATGCCCTCATTGCCCGCATTCGGGCGGAGCATCCGGCAGAAACCCTCGTCGCCACCGGCGAATCGGCCCGGGCCGTGCTGCCCCACTGCAAGGAGGCCATGCATTTTGATGAGCATCTGCTCACCGATGGCATGCGCCATATCTTTCTGCGGCAGCAGCCCCGGAAAAGTTAGATTATACCCCCGACATCGGGGATATAATAAATTATGATTGCGCCGTATTCGGAAACGCCCGAAACGGCAGCAAGAAGGAGAATGCTCTATGCAAAAGTTCAACACGCGGAAGATGGTTCTGTGCGCCATCTTCTCGGCCATCATTGTGGCCTTCACCGTCGTGCCCTACACAGGGTACATCAACTACGCGGGAGTTATCGAAATCACCACCCTGCACATTGTCGTCATCTTGGGCGCGATTGCGTTGGGGTGGAAATACGGCGCCTTTTTGGGCGGCGTCTGGGGTGTCACCTGCGTGCTGCGCGCGCTGACGAACCCGCTGTGGTATCCCTTCATCAACCCGCTCATCTCATTGGTGCCCCGGATTCTGGTCGGCCTTGTTGCCGGGCTGGTCTTTGCGGCGCTCAGGAAGAAAACCACCCTTATATCCTCCGCCACCGTGGCCGCCCTGGCCGGCAGCCTGACCAACACCGTCCTGGTGCTCACCGCCCTCAATCTGTTTAGTGACATGGTCCAGTGGGATTTTTTCGAGCAGTTCAAGCAGTTTTTCGTCGCCATTGTCAGCATCAACGGCGGCATCGAGCTGCTGGCCGCCTTGATCATCGCCCCAGCGCTCGCCAACGCCATCCTGGGCCAGGTTGACAAGGCGAAGGGCTAAATAAGCTGATTCAAACCATCACATACATGCAAGGAGACATCACCTATGGCAGAAAAAATCACCGGCACCATCGAAATGGAAAACGGAGACCGCATGCCCTTCGAGCTCTATCCCGACATCGCGCCCATCTCTGCGGAAAACTTCATCAAGCTCGCCAAGGATGGCTTCTATGACGGCCTGACCTTCCACCGCATTGTCCCCGGCTTCGTCATCCAGGGCGGCTGCCCCGATGGTACCGGCACCGGCGGCCCCGGCTGGAACATCCAGGGCGAGTTCAAAATCAACGGCTTCGAGAACCCGCTCCTCCACGAGCGCGGTGTGCTCTCCTGGGCCCGGGCGCAGGACCCCAACTCGGCGGGCAGCCAGTTCTTTATCATGCATGAGGCCGCCCCTCATCTGGACGGCAGCTACGCCGCCTTTGGCCGCCTGACCGGCGGGCTCGATGTGGTGGATGCCATTGTCGAGGGCAAGCATGGCAAAAAGCCGGTGATTAAAACCGTTCAAATCGGCTAGAAAATCGAAAGGCGCGGGGCTTCCCCGCGCCTTTTTGTACCCAAACCCATATTCAAGGAGGTCACCCCTATGTCTATCACCCTCACCTGGCTGGGCCACGCCTGCTTCAAGCTGGAACAGGACGGATACGCCCTGGTCATCGACCCCTATACCAAGGCTCAGGGCTACAGCGAGTTCACCACCCCGGCCAATGCTGTGATTTGCAGCCACAGCCATGGCGACCACGCATTTACAGAGGCCGTGCTGCTCAAGAATACCGAGGCCGAGAGCCCCTTCACCATCACGGCGCTGCCCACCTTCCACGACGGCGAGGGTGGCGCTCTGCGGGGGCCCAACCGCATCCATTTGCTGGAAACAGGCGGCCTGCGCATCGCCCACTGCGGCGATCTGGGCCACATGCCGGACGCCGAGACGCTGGCCGCGTTGGGGCAGCTCGATGTCCTCATGGTGCCCGTGGGCGGGCATTACACCATCGACGCTGCCACGGCCCACGCCCTCATCGAGGCGCTTAAGCCCCGGGTGGTCATCCCCATGCACTTCCGCCGGGGCGAGCTCGGCTTCCCCGTTCTGGCCGAGCTGGGGGATTTCCTCGCCCTGCGGGCCGATGTGGTGGAGGCTGAGGGGAACAGCCTTGAGATTGCGGCAGACATGCCGCCTCAGACGGTGGCGCTGCAGTATATGCGGCCCCTGTAGGGCATGACATCCCTGACGCGCCATGCCCGCCGCCGCTAAAACTCACGTTTGGTATAGGCCGCAAGGGATAGCCGGTACGAAATATAAACCATAACGGCTAAGGCCAGAGCGGCCCCGGCGGCGAGCCAGCCGCTGCTCAGGCTATCCACGAGCCGCGCGGCCCGGGCCGCAATCGCGCGGTCCTTCATAACGGCGGACACCGCCAGGGAGCCGGCCATCAATACGATAAAGGGAATCATGCTTAAAAACCGCGCCTTGCTGTAGCCGTGCTTGAAGTAGATGGGGAACTGTACCGACTCTATCAGCATCAGAACCGCGACAATGACGCCGGACATCCACGCAACCTCCGACGCCGTCACCTCGAAAGGCGCGGCCCCTGACAGCAGCCCGCTTACAGGCAGGCACACCAGCACGAGGGCAATCATCAGCAGTACGACGCACATATCGAGGACGAGGGCGTAGAGGTAGCGGCCCAGAACGACCCTTTTCCGGTCGAGCGACAGCACGGCGTACAGCGTGTCCAGCCCGCTTTTCTCGCCCAGGGCAAAGGGGTAGGTTGAAAACATCATGCCAAACATCATGCCCACCGTGGCCATCGCTGTAGCGCTGCCTGAGCTTAAGGCGATAAACAGGGCGATGGCCACATAGGCCAAGACGTTCTTCGCCGTTAAATACGGCTTGACGGTGACAAAATCCAACCGGACAAAGGCGTTGAACTTACTCATGAAGACTTTCCCCCTTATTCATGAAGATGACGATTTCGTCCAGGCTGATTTCCTCGGCCAGCACACCCTCGGCCAGTGTTCCCATGTTTGAGCGCTCGACCATGCCCTCAAAGCCCGTCCCGTGCTCCCGATAGCCGATGATGCGCTTTTTTTGCGCCGCGGTGATGTCGCTCAGCCCGCCCGTCACGCGGACATATTTTTCCAGCAGGGCATCCTTTGGGCCGGTGTAGACGATTTTGCCGCCCAAAATGAAGGTGATGTAGTCGGCAATCTTCTCAAGATCGGACGTGATGTGGGTGGAAAACAGCACGCTTTTGTTCTCGTCCGAGATAAACTCGCGGAGCAAATCGCAGATTTCCTCGCGGGCCACAGGGTCAAGCCCGCTGGTCGGCTCGTCCAGGATGAGCAGCGTCGCGTTGTGGGAGAGGGCGGCGGCAATTTGCAGCTTGACCTTCATCCCGCGGGACAGCTCCTTGACCTGCTTTTTGCGATCAAGCCCAAACCGGTTCAGCAAATTGGCAAAGGTCGGCGTGCTCCACTGCCGGTAAAAGGGCGATATGGCTTTTTCAACATCGTCCATCGTCCATTCATCCACATAGAGCGGCGCGTCCATCACAACTCCGATGTGCTCGTTTTGGGCCGTGTTGTCCTCGCGCTCCATCAGCTTGACACTGCCGGAATCGGGCTGGATGACACTCAAAATCAGCTTGATTGTAGTGGTTTTCCCCGCGCCGTTGGGGCCGATAAAGCCCATGATATAGCCGCGGGGCAACTCAAAGGCGATATCCCCCAGCGTAAACATACCGTAGCTTTTGCGGAGCCCATTCACTTCTAAAATGTTATTCATGGTCAACCTCCCAGAGTAAGTTTAGCCGCTCGATGATTTCCTCCCGCCCGATGCCCTCCGCTTTGGCCGCCGCGATGGCGGCGCTCAGGCCATTTTCCATTTTGTGCAGGGCGTTTTCCCTGGCCAGCTCGGTGTTGCGGGGCAGAACAAAGCAGCCCTTGCCCTGGACATTGACGATGAACCCCTCTTGCTCCAAGTCGCTGTAGGCGCGGGTTGTGGTGATGACGCTAATCTTCAAGTCCCGCGCAAGCTGACGGATGGAGGGGAGCAGGTCATCCTCTTGCAGCGCACCGGAAAAAATCGCGGCTTTAATCTGCTCCTTAATCTGTTCATATATGGGGATGCCGGAGCGGTTTGACAGGATGATTTTCATAGCGAGCCCCCTTTAGGCATTAACACTATATACACTATATCCTGTATTTACGTTATTGTCAATAGGGGTGTGGAAATTTTCTTTTAAATCTGGGAATGCACACCCAACGAAGTATCTGCCTCTCCAAAGGGGGTTTTAGGGGGATATCTTGCCTATGGCAAGATATCCCCCTAAATATAAAGAACGCGTTCAATTGTTCCCTTACAATGGCGCCTTACCCCAGCTCGAAATGCCCTCTGTCATACTTGGTTAGCGATTCACAGCCGGTTTCGGTTACCAGCACCATGTCCTCGCACCGCAGATAGCAGCGGCCGGGCCACCAAATCTTGGGCTCGAGGCAGAAGACCATGCCGGGCTGGAAGACGGCCTCGTCCTCGTCATCCCGCAGCCAGGGACGCTCGTGGACATTGATGCCGATCTGGTGCCCTTGGAGGTTGTACTCGTGCTTACGCAGATGCTTGGCCCAGCCCGAGGCCTCGAGGCGCTTGTAAAGCACATCGAAGCACATGTTCAGCGGCGTGCCCGGCTTGATTTGGCTCAGCAGATGCAGCTGGGCGTCCATGAGGGCGTCATAGGCCTCGCGCACCTTGGCATCGTTGCCGCAGTAGAAGGAACGGCCATAGTCCGAGCAGTAACCGTCCAGAATGAAGCCGTAATCGAAGCCGACGGCGGTGTCCTCCCGCAGGGGGGCATCCGAGGGGCAGAAGAACAGGCGGTGGGCGCCCGGATCGTCCTTGCGGACATAGATGACGCCGGGGTCGAAGGAGATGTCGGCGCAGCCGCCCTCAAGGGCGATTTGGCTGATGAGGGCCTTGACCTCCCGAGGGGTAATCCCGGGCACCAGAGCCTTTGTGATGCGGCCCATGGCGGCATCGGTGAAAGCGGCCACGGCGCGGATTTTCTCGATTTCGGCGGCATCCTTGATGAGGCGCAGCTTTTCGCCATAGCGCTCGCCATCGGGGGTGCCGATGGTGTTGTCGATGGAGCCGACCAGCCTGCGCATCTCGGCGTCGCAGCTCTCGCCCACGGCAATGCGTTGCTTGCCCCGGATGAAGGGGGCCAGGGCGTCGGCCATGACGGCGTAGTGGGTGAGCGCCACAGGCACCTTGGAGTGCTTAATCTCGCCTGCCCTGCGGTGGACGACGATGAGGGTCGGCTCGCCCTCCGCCGGGATGAAAAGGATGCGGTCAGGGTGCTTCATGAAGTGGCCGTTGCGGGCCCGTTCGGCCTCGGTGCGGCCATAGCCCGTGCCGGGCATCCGCTGGAAGGCGCAGGTGGGGTCATCCAAAAAATACTGCATGTTGCCACTGTCGGCGTACATGACGCCGTCGTAACGGTCACTACGGAGCATGGCCTGGAGCTTTTCAATCCTCGCTTTGTGCATGGGGCATCATCCTTTCTGGGTGTCTGTATTCAGTATAATCCTTCTCTTCAAAAAATCAACAAGAATCGCTCGCATTCGCCACCGGGATGTGCTATACTGGCAATAGAAATAACCCGCTTTGGAGGCCCCCGGTATGCCTATCAGCAAGGATCATCCCAATTATCAAGCCTATTTGCTTGAGAGCCATCGGCTCTCTCAGGCTGCTAACGCGCGGCTCAAGGCCCTGGCCGCGGAGTTCGGCGAGGGTGAAGAGGGTGTGCGCCTGGCCCGGGAGCTTCAGGTAGAAGAGGCCGAGCTCCGCCGCGCCCTGCAAGAGCGTTTCGGTCTCTTAGAGGATGAAGCCCGGACATAGAAGGATGAATAAAGGGATGCTGGGGCATAGCCATAAGGATAAAATATAAGCCCCCCTTAGTCATGGTGAACCGAATACGAAGCAAAGGCGTAGGATTTATCCTACGCCTTTGTTCTATTGCCAAACTAATTTCCCCAAAAATGGGGTGGTGCAATCGCGGATTCACCGGTGAAGTTGAAACTTAGTCACCCAATGGTTCAGTTTCGTTCACCCTTGGCAAACCGATATTTTCGGGTATACCGCATGCGTTAATTGCAAAAGCTATTGTGGCCATATGCGCAGGGGTACAACAAAGCGTGCGCACACTCGGTAAAGCGTAAATACTTATGGCAGGGTGGGTTTTCATGGCGGCAAGAATGGACGCAAGTATAAACCAGGAAACCGGCAAGCAATGCCTATCCCACCTTAAATCGGGCGAAAAGCGCGAGAAGCAAGCCCGAACCGCCTAAATGAGCGCAAAACGGAGCGGATAGCTTCCGCTATCCGCTCCGAGTAGGAACTTTTTTCCCTAGTTCCGCGTTTGTCCTTCAATGGGCACGGCGCGTATGGGAGGCCACGCCCTACGAAGGGACAAAGATGCCCACAACCGGAGTTGCGCAGCAACTACATGGGGATTCATGCTGTAGGCGAAACCCACAACCGGAGTTGCGCAGCAACTTCATGAGGATTCATGCCGTAGGCGAAGCCCACAACCGGAGTTGCGCAGCAACTTCATGGGGATTCATGCCGTAGGCGAATCCCACGTTAGAGCACCACAACCCCGTCCACGGTGCCGGTGATGCCGCAGGCGTTGGCCTCGTCGGTATCCACATGCACGGCGGTGGCATATTTGGGTGAAACCCGGACGATGACATCGCCAAAGGTCAGCTCGCGGTCATTCTCCCCAACCTTGATGCCGATGATCTGCTTGTCGGTGACGCCGAAGACGACGGCATCCTCGGGGGTGATGTGCATGTGACGCTTGGCGGCCATGACGCCGCAGTCGAGCTCGACCGTGCCGGCGGGGCCGATGAGGGTGCAGCCGGGGCAGCCCGCTACCGCGCCGCTCTCGCGGACGGGGACAGTGATGCCCAACTGGCGGGCCTCGGTGAAGGAGACCTCCACCTGGCTGTCGGGCCGCTCGGGGCCGAGGATGCTCATCTTGAGGCTGCCCTTGGGCCCCTCAATGGTGATTTTCTCCTCGCAGGCGAACTGCCCGGGCTGGGAGAGATCCTTCTTGTTGGTCAGCTGATAGCCGGCACCGAACAGAATGTCCACGTGCTCGCGGGTCAGGTGACAGTGGCGGGCGCTGATTTCGACCATAACTTTGTTCATAATCCATTCATCCTTCTTTTATAGGTTTATTGCCTTGATTTCCACAAAACAGTATATCAGAATTGTGCCCTATGTTCAAGCCCTCTTCCTGGGCCGGGTCAAAAAGGCCTATACAACAATTAAAAAAAAGTGCCGGCTAACCGCTTGACAGCGGCCCTGCGAATATTGTAGAATAAAAGTATCTTTTTCAATGTCTACGGTAGGCCGGGCAAGCGTTTGGCCAAAACCCCGCTGGCATAACCTTTTTTGTTGATGTCGTGAGGGCATGGGGCAAAAGAGGGGTATCCCGCCTTTTGGCGGGATACTTTTTTATGTTGGGAGGCTGGGGTCGGGGACGATGCCATGTATAAGGATTGCATTCTACACCCCAAGGTGCTATGATGAATGTGTCAACACGCACGGCATCGTCCGGAGGGAGGAAAGGCCTATGATGCGCGCGTTCTGCGCCGCGATTATCGCCATCGGCATGGGCATCACCATCTACACCGTGCCACGCTATGGCCGGCTCTATGGGCAGATCCGCAAGGAGACTTACGAGACCCAGCGCTACAACCAAATCACCAGCCTCATCACTTTGGTGCTCATGTGCTTTTTCGTCCTGGGTTACGCCGCAGGGCTGACCCATGTGCTCACCGCCGAAATCGGGCCCCTCTACGGCCTGGTTTCCACCATCTTTTTCCTGGTCAGTGTCTACCTCTTTTTCTCGGTGGAGGCCCAGCTTCAGATGAACAGCGCCCTGCGGGAAAAATCCATGGAGGTGGTGCGCACCTTCGTCAACGCCATCGACAC
>JGI994J12354_10004004_pt1 | contig 13465 bp, 9 predicted proteins | sample IntmicLarv3ML3BL_FD_12354 | JGI IMG/M metagenome (IMG submission 12354)
TTCAAGGTCAAGATTTGGATGCTTTACAAGAATGGGCAGGTAAAGTAGCTGACATATTTTCAAAAACAGAGGGTCTTACTGATATAGATATTTCATATAAACCAGGTGTTCCAGAGAAGCAAATTATAGTAAGAAGAGATAAAATAGCAGAAGCTGGAATTAGTATAAGCGAAGTGGCAACTTCTATAAGAAATGCCAATACTGGAGATACAAACACGAAATATCGAGATGATGGTTATGAATATGATATAAGTGTTCGTTATGCAAAAGAAAATAGAGAAGAAATCTCACAGATTTCAGAATTCGTGGTTTCTACTGTAAATGGTAAACCAATATATTTAAAAGATGTTGCTGATATTGTAGACGGATTTGCTCCTAACAAAATTGATAGAGAAGATAGAGCTAGAAAAATAACTGTTTCATCTAATCTTATGAATGGTTATTCTCTTGGAAATATTCAACCTATTACTAATGCAGAAATAGCTAAGCTAGATTTACCAGATGGAATAAATATTTCTGCTGCTGGTGCTTCTGATTCTATGGGTGAAAATATGGGGTATATGTTCAGTGCTCTGTTATTAGCGGTAATGCTTGTTTATATGCTTATGTGTGCTTTGTTTGAGTCACTGTTAACTCCACTTGTTATTATGTTTAGTCTACCTCAGGCTATGGTAGGAGCTTTGCTTGCTTTATTTATGACTGGTACAGAGTTAAGTATGACTTCTATGATAGGTATGATTATGCTTATAGGTCTTGTTACAAAAAATGCTATTTTGATATGCGATGTTACCAATAGTTTGCGTTCAAAGGGATTGACTAAACATGAAGCCCTAATTGCTTCTGGCAGAGCAAGGCTTAGACCTATTTTGATGACCACTGTAGCCATGATTGGTGGTATGTTCCCAATAGCTATTTCTCAGGCTGAAGGGTCTGAAATGAGAAGTCCTATGGCTATTGCCGTTATTGGAGGTCTTAGTCTGTCTTTATTTTTGACACTTCTTGTAATTCCAGTTATGTATGATATGGTTGATGCTGTTTGGCACTATATATTGAAACTTCCTTTCCTTAAGGGTCTTAGAAAAGCTACTGAGGAAAAAGAAGAAGAATGGCTTGCCAGCCGAACAGACGATTTTGATCCAACTGACATTGCCTAGTTGATTATAAAATATAAATAAAAATGGGAGGGGAAGAATTAAAAAATAATCTGACCTTCCCATTTAATTATTTACTGCAATTATAATACAGCTTAATGTTCTTATACAAAAGAATTTTAAATAATAAAATTAAGTGTAGATAAAAGTGAATATAAAAAAATTTCTTTTAGGTAAACCTGTAAGAACAAATACAAATTCTGATACATATGAATTAAAGTCATCTAATTTTTTTGTTAGATTAATGTTTATGCCTAATGCTATAAGTTCGGTGGCATATATGTCAGAGCAAATATTTATTGTTTTACTTGTTGTAGGAGTATCTATGTGGAATTATTCCTTGTTGGTTGCATTGTTTATTTCGCTTTGCATAGCTTTTATTTGCTTTTTCTATATCTATATTATAAATATTTATCCAAAAAATATGAACTGCTATGAAATAGCAAAAGATAATATAAAATCTCCTTTTTTTGCTTTGCTATCTTCTTCTGCTATGTTATTTGACTTTGTTATGATACTATCGGTTAGCGTGTCTGCTGCTGTGGCTGCACTTTATTCAATTAAGCCGGGACAAGCTTCTTTATTGGCAGTGGGTATTATGATATAAAAGAAGAAAGATGATTTTGCCTGTCATGTGAAATATTTAATGATTAAGATTTTTTTATATTGACATTTATAAATTAAAAGCTGTATAATGTACATAGTGTGTTTGAATTTTAACATGTTTTTAGGTATCTGATTAAGTGGGAAAATAATCATGAGAAATACTAGCTTTGATAAATTAATAGAAGTTGTTGCTACTTTACGCAGTCCTAATGGATGTCCATGGGATAAAGAACAAAATTATGAAAGTATGGTTCCTCAGATTTTAGAAGAAGTGTACGAATTAATTGATGCTGTTGATAAAAAGGACTGTCTTAAAATTAAAGACGAATTAGGAGATGTACTTTTACATGTAGTTATGTTTTCTCAAATAGCATCTGAAAATAATGATTTTACAGTGTTTGATGTTTGCCAAAATATAAAAGAAAAACTTATTCGTCGACATCCTCATGTTTTTAGTGATACAAAAATAAATGAAGTAGAAGATATAATTAAAAACTGGGAAAATATAAAACAAAAAGAAAAGGGAAATGAAGATAGAAAATCAGTATTGGATGGAGTACCAGAATCCTTTCCAGCTTTGTTAAGAGCCTATAAATTAGGCAAAAAAGCAGCTCAGAAAGGATTTGATTTTGCTTCTAGTGAGGATGCTTTTTGTAAAGTATCTGAAGAAGTAGAAGAATTGAAAGAAGAACTTTTTAAAACAAACAAAGACAGTTTAAGAATCGAAGAAGAGTTGGGAGATTTACTTTTTGCTATATGTAATCTTTCTAGAAAATTGAACATAAACCCAGAGATAGCACTTAACAAAGCTTCAGAGAAATTTTATAATCGATTTATTAAATTAGAAGAAGAAGTATCTAATCAAGGAAAAGACCTGGATAATATGAACCTTCAAGAAATGGATATAATTTGGGAAGCAGTAAAAAAATTAAAGAATTGAAATAATTTTAACTCAAGTGTGAAATTCTAGCTATCTTAATGAAACCTTATAGACTAAAATATAGTCTTATTTATTGCGTGGGATAATTTTTAATAATTAAAGTGGTCTTTTGTTGCTTTAGAATAGCAATAGGAGGTATTTTAAAGTCGATCTTAAGGAATAATAATGAGAGTACTATACCTAACAGAGCAAAACCTTTTTGAGTTTGATAACAGCATATCAAAGAAAAATTATTATAATATTTTAGCTTTAAGCAAAGAACATGAGCTATTTGTTGTTAATTATTCAGATAAAAATACAGACAAACTTAAAGTAGAAGAATTCAGTAAAAGAGGAATAAAAATAGAGTTTGTTGATTCCAAAAACAGGAGACATATAAAAAAAACACCTAATTTTAATATAATGCTAAGGAGTAAAAACTATGTTCCAGAGTTGGATTATACTGTGGAAATGGAAAATGCCTTTAATAGAATTATAAAAACCTTCTCTCCTGATATAGTTCATGTAACTTCCTTTGCTATGACTGGTTATCTTGATTTATCTCGACCAAGTTACAATATAGTATACGATACAAATACTGTAAATTATTTGAGATTTAGAGACTATCTTAAAAAAGAAAATCTTATGGCAAATTGGTCAACAAAAGACTATGCTGTTAGAATACTAAATCATGAAGCAAAAATGATTTTAAACAGTAAAGCAGTGTTTGTTGTTAGTGAGTTAATTAGGTCCACTACTCATTCCAGATTTCAAAATATAAACCCTATTTATGTTGTGCCATTTGGGGTTGATATAAACAAAATTGACTATATTCCACCAAGTTTTTCAAACAAAAATATTGTATTTATGTGTAATGAAAACTTTAAAAAAACTCAAGAAATATTTAAGGCTTATGTAAAAAATATTCATTTAAAATTACTTAATATTTACCCTGATTATAAATTGTTAGTTTTTAATAAAAATAACAAAGATTATAAAAGATTTAGTAATATAGCTAATATTGAATTCTTGGGTGATATTAATGATAAAGCATCTTATCAGTTGATTCGTGAGGCAAATGGAGTTGTAATACCAGAACATACCCTTAATAATAGTTATTCACAAATAATATCTACTTTCGCAATGGGATTGCCTGTAGTTTCTAAAGAACAAATTATAGACAGTATAGATGCGACAAGTGGTGAACATTTGCTTACAGCAAAGGATTCAGAAGATTTCGTAATTCAAATGAGTCGATTGTTTAATGATAAAGATTTTGTTTTAAATATAACAAAAAATGCCAGAGCTTTAGTAGAGGAAAAATATACTAAAGATAAAATGTCAGAAAATATCTTAAACTGTTATAAGAAAATAGAACAGAGCCTTAGTGATAGATAAATCATAACATATAAAATATCATCTGACTTTAAATGCCTTACAGAATTTTGTGAGGCATATTTTATTTATAAAAAATTAATAAATAAGCTAAAAGCACTTTAATTATTTTGAAAATAATAGTATAATGAAATTTAGTACAATGTTTTTTACTTATTAGGAGGTTAATGTGAATATTACTTTGAAAAAAGTTTTTATAATTTTATTTTTAATATGTATAAGTAGTTTTTGTTTTGCCTTGCAACCTCGTGTGGAGTTTGATAAAGGTGAGCTATTTATAAATGGAGTCTTAGCGGTAAAATTCAGATCTTCTGATGGTCAAATGAATCCAGAACAAAGAGCTCAGCAAGCTGCTTTAATGCTAATAGAACTTTCAGGAGAATATTTAACTCCAGAAAGTATTTCGTACAAAAAAATATCTGATACTCAATATGCTATAGTATGTCGAAATTCCAGTATAATGAGCGTAATTCATTCAGACGCTCTTAATTTAAATTCTACTGTTGAAGGGTTGTGTAAAGTATGGATAAAGAATATAAGAGATGCCTTGAGTGTTCAACCTTTGTATATGGATGTATCTAAATCAATAATACCCTACGGCGAGAATAGAACCTTTAAATTAAAAGGCTCTTTTACTGATGTTCCTACTTTTCAAGTAGAAAATCCAGATATCTTAGATGTCAATTATAATTCTCAAACAAAGTCTATATTAATAAGTGGAAAAAATTTGGGAACCAGTAACGTAAAAATATCTGCTAATGGATTTTTCTTTGATTTGTTGGTAGAAGTAAAAAAGTATGCTGCTCAAATTCCTAATAGTATAAAATTGCAAATTACAGGGAATCCTACTAGTTCAAGCATTATAAGATCTTATATTAAATTAGAAGCTATGAGGAATGTGAATTTAGAATCTGGTGCTTCTGTTGTTGTCCAAGATGTAGTTTGGCAGGATAAAGCACTTTATGTTAATCAAAAAAGCTCTGCTACAGTGAAGATAACTGCACAAGGTTCAACATATATTTCTATAACAAAAAACATGACTGTTAATATAGAAAACGTAAATATTAAAAAAGATATTCCAAAAACTCTTCTTTATAGTAATCATCCAGAGACTATGGAAAAATTTCAAGATTTATTTACTGGACATACGGAAGTAGGTGAGGCAACCAGACTTCTTTATCATCATTTAAATGCTACTGGCAGATCTGCTACTTTAACTATAGAAATAATAAACCCAAATGACACACCTGTGATTATAAGAAGTACAAAAGCATGTGCAAAACCGATGTTGGACACCATAGCAATAGGTCTTGTTGCTGCAAAAAACTTTATGTCTCAAGATGAACAAAATATTAGTGTATTTGAAACTGTTCCAGCAAAATCAAAAATATGTGTTCTTTCAGATGATCTGGATAACAAAATATCATCTAGTGGGATTATGCAGTTTGCTCAACAAAACGGAGCAGAGAACTGTATTGTTAGAGTTCGTTTAAGTCCTAAAGGTACAGCTGGGATAAAATTAAATGAAAGCCAAGCATATACAGGAACAGGAGCATTTGACTTTTCTGAATACATATTCCTAAATCCTCAAAAAATCTTTAACGAGACTTTTGTTTGTGGAAAAAATTGGGTATTTATATCTATGGGAAAGGAGCATTTGCAAACAGAAAAGGGAGTTAAGCTTTATGGTAATTACGGAGTAGATTATGAAATGAATTTGCTTTTGGAAAATCCTATGGAAAAATCTCAAAAGGTGAAAATAGCTTTTGACCCAACTGCTGGTTCTACTGCTGCATATTTTACTGTAAACGGGTCTCCTGTAACAATTCATCATATAAAACCACCTAATGAATATATTCTTTCTGCTATAACTTTGGCACCAGGAGAAACAAAAAAAGTGAAAATAAAATCAGTACCAGTTTCTGGCTCAAATTATCCAGTAAAAATTGTAGTAGGATTAGAGGGATAAAATGAGTAAACTTTATGGCATAAAAGAACTAATGCTTCATGCAGAAGAAAATAATTATGCAATAGGAGCTTTCAATTTTTCTAATATGGAGACAGCTTTGGCGATTTTAGAAGCTGGTTCAGAACTCAATACAAATGTAATTCTTCTTGGCAGTAATGCCGAAATGCCAACTTTTGGATTAAAGCTGTGGATAGAAATGGCAGAAAATTTATCAAGGAAATTTCCTGAAATAAAAACAGGGTTGCATTTAGATCATACTACTCAAATTGATTTCATAAAATCATGCCTTGATATGGGAACTCCCTCTGTTATGTACGATGGTTCTAATTTGCCTTTTAGTGAAAATATAAAGAATACGAGAAAAGTAGTAGAAATTGCCAGTCATTATAATGCTAGTGTCGAAGGTGAGTTAGGATCTATTGGCAGATGTGATGATTTGACTTTTGAAGGGGTAGAAACAGATCGTTTTACTCTTACTGATCCAAAAGATGCAAAATTATTTGTGGAAGAAACGAGAGTAGATGCCTTGGCTGTGTCTATAGGAAATTCTCATGGTTTAGGAAAATCTTTACCAGTTTTGGATTTTGAATTATTAGAAGAACTTAATTCAGTTGTACCTGCTTATATTGTGCTTCATGGAGGATCTGGTATTCCAGAAGAACAGCTTAAAAAAGCTGTGTCTCTTGGCATAAGAAAAGTAAATGTAGCTTCGGAAATAGGTTATGCCTATACAAAAACTGTTTCAAAATATGCTGAAGAAGTTTGGTGGGGAGAGGCTATTTATCATGGAAAACAAGCTGTAAAAGAAGTAGTAAAGCGATGGATAAAAGCTCTTAAATTATAATATTAAGACTTTTTCTTAAATCATAAAAAAACATCTGGTAAATAAGAAATTAATATGATAAAATATAATTAGTATATACAGATAATAAAAATAATTTATATATACAGGAGTATAATATGCCTACAAACATTACGTTAATGGATCGTGCTAATGCTGTACTAGTACAAAGGCTAGAAGATAGTATCTATACCGTTATTGGAGAACCTTTAAAAATAACAGCTTATTGCACAAAAGAACCTGTAACTTATGCTAACAAAACCTCTGGTGAAAAAAAGGTTTTGAAAAAAGGAGAAACTTGGGGGGATTTGTTTGATTGTGCTTGGTTTAATTTTACAGGTACAGTTCCAAATGATGCCCAAGAAAAAGATATAGTTCTTCTTATAGATGTAAGTGGAGAAGGCTGTATTTTTGACGAAAATGGAGTTCCAAAACAAGGTATTACTAATAAAGCTTCATCTTTTTCTTTATTTTATGGAAAACCAGGGAAAAGAGTTCATCCAATACTTTCAAAAGCTAAGGGTGGAGAAAAAATAGATGTTTGGATGGATGCTGGTTTAAATGATCTTTTTGGAAACTTAATTGACAACGGAGCTATAAAAGAAGCTGATATAGCTGTGAGAAACAAAAAAGTCTTAAAGCTTTATTATGATGTAATTGTGTTGGAGGAACTTTCAAGAATTTTACCTCAAAATCAATCTCGAACAGCTCAAATTAAGCAAATCCTTTATGATGTAGCTATGATGATTACTGATCTCTCTGATAAGGAAGTAGACAAGGCTTCTAAAATTTTAGAACCTTTCTTAAAAGCTCAAAATGGAGATACAAACTTAACACTAAGTGTAATAGGACATAGCCATTTGGATTTGGCATGGCTTTGGCCTATTAGAGAAACCAAGCGAAAAGGTGCAAGGACTTTTTCAACAGTAATGCACTTTTTTGATAAATATCCAGATTATAAATTTGTGCAAAGTCAAGCTCAGCTTTACGATTGGATAAAAGAAGAATATCCTGAATTATACAAGAAAATTAAGACAAAGGTAAAAGAAGGTAAATGGGAAGCCAATGGTGCCATGTGGGTAGAACCAGACTGTAATATGCCTAGTGGTGAGTCATTTGTTAGGCAAGTTTTATATGCTCAAAGATTTTTTCAAGATGAATTTGGATTTACAAGTGATGTATGCTTTTTACCAGATACTTTTGGATATTCAGCAGCTTTGCCTCAAATTTTAAGACAATGTAAAGTAAAATATTTTACTACTCAAAAAATTAGCTGGAACACAGTAAATAAATTCCCATACCATTCTTTTATATGGCAAGGAATGGATGGAACTCAAATCTTATCTCACATGCTTCCAGAAGAAAATTATTTATCTTCGGCTATGCCAAGAGCTTTTAAGAAGAATGAAGAAAACTATTTTGAAAAAGGACTTTCAAATAATGCTTTAATGCTCTTTGGGATTGGTGATGGAGGAGGTGGTCCTGGTGAGGAACACATTGAGCTAATAGAAAGACAAAAGAATTTGGCTGGTGAAATTGGTTGTGTTCAAGAAAGTACCTCTAACTTTTTTAAGAAACTTGAAAAAGATTCTGATAAATTTCCTACTTGGGTAGGAGAAATGTATTTAGAATTCCATCAAGGGACTTTAACTTCTCAAGCCAGAAACAAAAAATGGAACAGATTTATGGAGCTTGCCTTGAGAAATACAGAAATTTTATCTGTGTTTGCCGGTATTTCTGCTGAAGTAGATTATAAAGAAGAAGAATTAGAGAAAGTTTGGAAAGAAGTTCTTCTCTATCAATTCCATGACATTCTTCCAGGTAGTTCTATAGGTAGGGTTTATGAAGAATCTCTTGCCAGATACGAGATACTTTTCAAAGAAACTGTAAAAATAGCTGAAAGTGCTAGAAAGTCTCTCTATAAAACCATAAATACCAAATCCTTTACAAAACCTTTTATTGCTGAAAATACTTTGTCTTGGGAAAGAGAAGAATTAGTTGAAATTGAAAAAGACAAATGGGTTTTAGCTACTGCTCCTTCTATGGGATACAGAGTAGCTGAAATAGAGGATGCTGATTTTACATCTCCTAAAGTAGGTAAAACTTCTGTAGAAAATGATGTAATAAAAGTAACATTTGCAAAAGATGGTTCTATAAAAAGTATTTTTGATAAAAGAATAGGAAAAGAAACTCTTAAAGGAGTTGGAAATAAACTTCTGATTTATGAAGATTCTAATGACGCTTGGGATATGTATCCTGACTATGACTTGAGAAATAAATATGATTTAGAATTAATATCTTCTGAAACAAAAGTAAATGGTCCAAAAGCTACAGTAACTCAAATTTACAAATATAATAGTTCTACTATTACACAAAATATTTCTATAATTTTTGGTAGTGAAAGGGTGGATTTTGATACTCATGTGGACTGGAAAGAAAGTTTTAAGATGTTAAGAACTCACTTTGATGTAAACGTACTTTCTGATTTTTCAAGAAGTGAAATTCAATTTGGAAATATAAAGAGAACAAATAATACCAATACTTCTTGGGATGCTGCTAAATTTGAAATTTGTGCTCATAAATGGATAGATTTATCTGACCGTAGTTATGGAACGGCTCTAATAAATAACTGTAAATATGGACATAGAGTTCTTGGAAATACAATTAATCTTAATTTATTAAGAAGTACATCACATCCTGATCCTAATGCAGATAAAGCAGAGCATGAATTTAGGTATGCTTTTTTCCCACATATTGGTGATTATGTTGAAGCAGAGCTGGTCAAGGAAGCTTATGAATTTAATGTGCCGATGAATATAAATAAAATAGATGTTCATGTAGGTGTAAATGAAAATGAAAAGTCCTATATTACAGCGTGCTCTGATCATGTAATTATAGATACTGTTAAAAAAGCTGAAGATAGTGATAATATAATAGTAAGGCTTTATGAATGTCATGAAACTTCATTTGATGCTGATGTAAAATTTGGTTTTGATATTAAAAAAGCATATATATGTAATATGATGGAAGAACCAGAAATAGAGCTTAAAGTGAAAAATAACTCTGTTACAATAGAAACATCTCCTTTTAAAGTTATTACTCTCATGATTGAAAAGTAAAAATTATTCTATAAAGAGCCAGCTTTTCTATTTATAGAGAGCTGGTTCTTTTTTTGCTAGGATTGTGTTTCTAGGTTGTCTACAATATTAATAATTTGTGTCTTGATAAGTTTTAAAAGGTCATTAATATTGAAAAACAGGCATTTATATTACTCTAAAATAGAGGAAAAAAGTTTCGTCAAATGTTAAAACTATTTATTCTTGATTTAATAGTATCTTAAAGTAAATTTAAACATCAAAACCATAAACTGTTTGTATGGAAAGTTTTGAGAATGAATAAAAGATGTGACAAATGAAATCTTTCTAATTAAAGGTGAATATGAAGCTGACAAAAGACCCTGTAGAGTTCGTACCAAACAAGGTCATGGTGCTAATAAGAAAACAATTGTATTTGTGATTATTCAAATGTATATATGGTAAAGTCTGTACAGAAATAGTTTTTGACTGCAAATCAGCTACATTAGCTAAATAATAGGTAGAGCTGATATTGGAAGTAATCATATACACGGGGTTGGCGTAATTATGATGAGCTTGTTGATATTTGTTACAAGAGGCATTATTTTTGAAAGATTATTTTAATTCTTTGTTTTTTTTACCAAATGTATAACAAATCAGATATGAAATAGTGCTTGCAATGACTACAGAAGCTCCTACTGGTAGATCAAACACCCAAGCTAATAAAATTCCTACAATTCCACTAGTTATAGCTAAAGCTATAGCTATAAAAAACATGATTTTTATGGAATTCGTCAATTGAGATGCTCCAGCAGCAGGATTTAAAATAAGAGAAAAAACTAAAATACCCCCTATGGTACTAAGGGAAACAGTAGTTATTAGTCCACAAAATATAATAATTCCATAAAAAATAGGTTTTGTTGGAATACCCAATGTTAACGCCAGATTTCTATTGAAAATAAGTATTATGATATATCTGTAAAAAATCCAAAGTAACAGGCAAGTAATAATTCCTGTTAAAACAAGAGCATAAACATTCTCATCAGTCATACTTAAAATACTTCCCCATAAATACCCTAATGCTTCACTATTGGATACTGGCAGAAATTTCATTATTATAAAGGCAATTCCAAGAGAAGATGAAAAAAGTATACCTACAGCTGTATCTGGAGCTAATTTTCCCTTGTCTGACATAGGACCTAAAATTCCAGCGGCTATTAATGTAACAGCAAATGCACATATTATAGGGTTTACACCTATTAAGAGTCCTATCAAAACTCCTACAAACGCAGAATGACTCATGCAGACTCCGAGAAATGAAAGTCTCATGTTTATGAGGATTACTCCTATAACTGAACAGCTGATGGCTGCAAATATAACAGATATTAGGGCTCTTATAAAGTAGGGTTCATTAAAATTAAGCATAATTTATTCCGAATATATAATTTTTAAAGTAATCAAGAAAGTTGGATTAAGAATACTTTTCTGAAAATTCTGTTATATTGAGAATTTTCTTAATAGTATTATTTTCTATTATAGCAACATTGTTGGCAACTTGTTTCATAAAATGATTACTGTGAGAAACCAAAATTATAGTAATTCCTTCTCTGGCAAGTTGTTTTATAAGTCTAATTAAGGTATCTTCTGCTTCTATATCTAAAAATGTGTTAGGCTCGTCTAAAAATAATATTTTTGGTTCTAATGCTAAAGCTTGGGCAAGATTTACTCTTTGTCTTTCTCCACCTGATATAAGACTGTAGGGTTTTTCTGCCAAGTCTAAAATTCCAGTTTTTTTCATTGCATTTGTAACTATGTTTAAATCTTTTTGGTCAATTCGTTCAATAATTTTCTTTCTTCCATATCTTGCCATCATGACTACTTCTTTGCAAAGTACAGGAAAACCTTTGTCATGTTCAGACACTTGAAAAACAGAACCACAAATTTTTCTAATAATAGAATAGTTTTTTTTATCTAATTCAATTCCACCTATTTGAGCATTTCCAGATATTTTTGGTATTACAGTTTGAAGAGTTCTAATAAGAGTAGTTTTTCCAGAACCATTTTCTCCAAAAATTCCTAAAACAGAGCCATATTCAGCAGATAAATTAATATTTTTTAAAACTATATGTTTATCGTAACCAATAGAAAGATTTTGAATATTTATACCCAATTTTTCTAGAGAACCTTTCATTATTTTATTACCTTTATGCAAGTATTTAAATTGGTTATAATACATTTTTCATATGTAGATGTGTTTTTTAATCCATCTGGAAAATTGCTTAGAACTATATGCTTTGCCTTAATATCTTTTGCCAACTGAGCAGTAACATATTGACCTGTTTGCAGGTTGTCTATTGTAATTTTTACTTTTTCTTTTTTTGCTTTTTGAGTCATATCTGACCATTCTTTAGCACTGATTTTATCAGATTGGGGATAAGCATAAATCACATGAAACCCTAGATATTTTACGAATTCAATATTTTCCTCTGCACAAATAACTTTTACGCCTTTTAATTTGATTGATTTAGATTTTATATTTTTATCTAAATTTTTCGTCTTTACTATGGCTTTATTCGCATTGGATGAGTAGTAAGATTTATTTTTAGGATCTAATTTTATAAGCAGATCTTTTATTTGATTAATTCCCAAAATATAATTATTTGGTACTAACATATTCTTGTTCTGTGCTATTTTTATGGGCTTCTTATTTTTAGATATGCTACTAAGATATGTTTCAAAACCATGATATAAAATAAGTTTACTAGAATTTATGGCAGCTACATCACTGGGCTTACAGTCAAAGTTTCCTGGACAACTATTTGCTGATGTAAATGTATGAATAGAAACATTTTTTCCACCTACCGCTTTTGTTGCTTCTTTTAAAAGTGTAGTAGTTACCACTACTTTTAAAGGGGCAGTAAAAGCAGGAAAAGAACATAAAATTCCTAAAGTTATCAATAGTATTTTCAGATATTTCATCACTATCTCCTTCTTAAATAAATTTAAAAGATAATTTACTCTTTAGCTGATTTTTTGATTGTAAACTTGTAATAAAATTTAAAATAATTATTTCAAAAGATTCACACAAATTTAAATGGTAAATTTGGGCTGTTTACATAAATTCATCTTTCCTCTCCATTTTTATGATGGAGAAGAAAGAATGTTACAAAAATATTATGTACTAAAATTTAAGGTATAATATAACCTAACTAATCAATTACACTTAATCTTCGTAGGATGTATCCCAAAAACTTCTCCATATTTTTTCTTCGACAGGAGTAGGAGTTTCATTGTTGACTGTTTTAAATGTTCCGTCAGAATTAACTCCTAAAACATTGGAATGGAAAGCAGAAGGTTTCATGGCTGATACATGACCATCGCAAAAAGTTATTGCTGCATGTCCATTGTGTCCAGAATATGCTGCCCAGTTGCTGGATGGCATACTTCCTAAAATTGCTGGTAAAATAGGAGCTCCAGCATTGCAACCACCCCAACCATCATTAGCTCTAC
>JGI994J12354_10004005_pt1 | contig 13463 bp, 10 predicted proteins | sample IntmicLarv3ML3BL_FD_12354 | JGI IMG/M metagenome (IMG submission 12354)
AGCTATTTCTTCCGGAATATAGACCTGCTTACATACCGGACAGCGCAGAAATTTTTCCGCGAGCTTATATTCCATATAGTACATATTCGTGTTCTCATATTCCAGCTTGCAATTACATTTGAGGCATATTAAGTTGCTCTCGTTCATCGCCATCAGTATTCCTCCTCAATCGCCAGCCTGTGCGTATAAGCGCCAAATACCCTGTATTCATCGCCCTCCGGCATATACTCAACCCAGCAGGTGATATTGTCTATTTTCAGGTGCGCGAAAAGATGCTGCGTATCGGTGTCCATCAGCTTTTTCGACGTGCTCTCCGCATAGGAAATCACCTGCCGGACATCCGCCTCATCAACACAGCGCCGGGCCAACTCGCCGCGGAGGCCGTCGGATAAAATCAGCCTCAATGACGAAGCGTCATATTTGTTTTCCATGGTCATTCCTCAACAATGTTCACCCTGTGGCTGTAAGCGCTCTGCAGCTCGTAGCCGCCGTCCTCGTTCTTGATATACGTCGTCCAGTGGGTTCTGTCTCCCACGCGAAGATGGGCGATGCGGAGCTTCGTCTCCGGGTCGTATAGCACTCTTCCGCTCTCCTCCGCGATTCGGATGGCCTCGAAGAGGTCGTCCGCCACGATGTAGCGCTCGTGCATCATTTCGCGCAGGGCGCCGTTGATGACAAGGTGGTCATAGGGAGAAAACACTTCTCCGCCCTCACCCCAGAATTCCTCCAGCATCTCCGCACGGAGCGCACGCCGCACCTGACGCCTGTCGGATTTCGTGGCGGCCCCGGGGCGGGTCTCTATGCCGAAAATCACATCCAAAATGTGGCGGCATTCCTTGCCCTTTTCCGCAAAGCTCTCACGGCAGTTCGCGCAATAAACGATGTATGGCAGTTCAGACTGCGACACGCGCTTCTCTGTGATTGCGGCGGTGTAGGCGGGCTTTGCGAAGTGTGTGTGGCCTCCATAGCCGCAGCATTCCGCCTCCTCGCCGTAATTTTCAAGTTCCTCCAACGCGTATCCCGCGCCCTGCGCCAGAGCTCTCACACTCTTTTGCACCTCGCCCCTCTTCCGGGATGAGCAGGGGTCGAACACGGCGGCTGTTCCGCCCGTTGTTGCGGCGGGGAGCTCGAGGCCGGAAAGAACCTCGTAAAGCGATACAACACTTATCTCCGGCAGGAACATCTCGAAGGTTTTCTGACAGCTCATGCAGGCGAGGATCAGGGTCGGTTTTCCGAGGCCCTCCCACTCGCTTCGGATGCGGTCAACATGCTCACGGAACATCTCAGCCTGTCCCGCCCAGTGGGCAGGCACGCCGCAGCACATCATCATGAGGGATGTTCCGGGCAGTTTTTCCAGCAGGAACGAATATGTCTTTTTGACAGCCTCAGGGCTCGAGCCTCCAAGCTGGCAGCCGGGGAAAAAGGCGTATTCGCCCTTTTTGCCGTCGGGGGCGCTCAGCACTGCGCGGACATCGTCCTTCTCGGAAAATTTGAAGTCCTCAACAAAAAAATTGTGGAACGCGGGCCATGTCCCGTCGTTGACCATATGACCCCTGAAATCGTTGAAAAATTTTTCCATGTCGATGCCCGTCGGGCAAAAATCGCGGCACGCTCCGCACTGGAGGCAGGTTCCGACGACATGGGTGGAGATGCGCTTTCCGTCCAGCTCCGCGATCGGGAACAGGGACACGAGCGCGTCCTTNGCCATTTTGACGGGATATTGGCGGATGCTCTGCATCAGCTCGCATCTGTCGTANCACGCGGAGCAGTCGCATTTCAGGCACCGGCGGGCCTCCGCCTGAGCCTCTTCCTTGGTGTATATTTCTCCGCCGGAGGGAACGGTGGCGGGAGGGCACTCCCGGCTCGCCGCTTTGGGCGCGGGAAAATTGCAGCTATCCACGTGATATGTGGTGCTCACGCCGTCCATTTTTCCGATTTGAATGTATTTTTCTATTGAAAAAGAAGCTATTTTTCCGTGTTCAATAGCGTCCATGTCGCTGCCGCCAATCAGTCTTCCGCCGAGGAAAACGCCCGGTCTTGACGAACCGAATGACTTTCTGTCCATCTCACCCGTCAGACCAAAGTCGGCTCCGTCGCTTCCGGTGGCAATATACACCGCGTCGAATTCCGCAGCAAGGGCGTCCAAGTCCGTGATTTCGGTATTCAGCTTCACATCATATCCGAAGTACTCAAACTGTGTTTCAATGTCCGCCATAAAGATTTCGGAATCCAGAAGATTCCATAGGTTTCCGCCGATGCGGTCGCTCTTTTCGAATATTGTCACCCCATAGTTCTTCATGCGGAGCTTCAGGGCGCAGGTGAGGCCGGAAAGCCCCGCGCCGATAACAGCGACGCGAGTGGACTTTGGGGGCATATTATAAAAGCTCGGTTTTTTGTCCTTAATATTGGCAAGGCAGGTCTTTTCGAGAGTCGGAAGCTGAATCGCCTCTTCTCCAAAAACGCAATGCGCCTTGCACGGCGCGGGGCAAATATGGCTGACAACCTCAGGAAAAACAACGCTCTCCTGATAGAGGCGGTATGCTCCCGTATAGCTGTTGATTTTTATCTTGTCAACAAACAGAGCCACCTCGAGGTTAAACGGACAGGCGCAAGCGCAGCTGGCCTCACCGCCGTGCATACAGCTTGACGTATACTTTTCGTAGAACTCCCTTTCTGATTTATTCATAGTCAGGTTCCTTTTCCGTATAGTTTAAGATGGATTTTCCGTCCGCGCTAAGCGGGACGGAAAATCCATTTCAGGCCGTCAAAAAATATGTTTTTTGACGGGAAAGGCTCTCGCGCTGAGGCGCTCTCAAAGAATGCTTTCGGGAAAATGAATTCCCCAAAAGCATGAGCAATTCAATCTTTTCGCTCCGCGAGCACAGGAGACCCGCGCCCGTTCCGCGAAAAGGCTTTTCGCGGAAAAGGACGAGGGACTTGGGGTTCTTTAATAGTCCGATATGGATTTTCCGTCCGCGCTAAGCGGGACGGAAAATCCATTTGCATGTTTAAAATATCTTGGAATCCGAATCGGGTCTTAGCCCTCGAACTCAGCCTCTCCGCCGGTTATATCGGCTTTCAGGAAGTCAATGAGGTCGAAGAACTCGTCGCGGCCCATGTAATACGGGGGATTCGGGGGTGTCTTGCCCGCCGCTTTCGCGTCCATAAGGCCCTTGATTTTTTCCGGAGTCGCCGGAATGTCATAGACACGCACGCCGACAGCGTCGTAAATGCCGTTGAGTATCATCATGTGTCCGGCGTTCTGGAAGTTCTCAGAGCAACCCGCCGCGCCATACCAGCTATCCTCACGGTAGGAAATGTGGTGGATGATGTCCAGCTTGTCGGGAACCTCGTTGCAGGAGGGCAGTCCGGCCGAGCGCGGATAAGCATGGCGTTTCTGATCCTCGAACTGCTCTGTTAGAGCGTAGCCGATGGTGTGGGAGATTCCGCCGTAAGCCTGTCCGTCAACGGAAAGTTTGCTTCCTATAACGCCGACATCAGATACCATTGTCTGTCCAATGCAGATGCACTTGCCGGTCTCGACGTCAACCTCGACCTCGGCAAAGCCGCAGAGATACATGAACTCGCGGGTGGGATCGCCGTGTCCGTCATCGGGGCTGATCGCGGCTCCGCCGCCCTCAGCACGGCGAACTCCGGTGTATTTCGTCGGGATGCCCAGTTCGACCATCTCATCGTAACTATAATAGCCACGGTCCTGACGCCGCATAGCTTTCAGGAGCAGCTCGCAGGCGTTCCTTGTGGCCTCGGCGTTCGCCATATGGCTGCGGCTTCCCGCAGCGGGGCCGTGGGCCAGGTTGTGCTTTGTGTCACCCATGACGAGGTGTATCTGCTCGGGCTTCAGGCCCAGGGGACGCAGAGCCTCGTGAGTGTGGATAAGTGCGCCGTAATCCGCGCCCTGTCCCATATCCGGCCACGCGTTGTAGTTTGTGACGCTTCCGTCGGGATTGAGCTCAACCTCGACCTGCGCCATATCGCCGTTCATGCCGCTGGTATAACCACCGCATATCATGCCGACACCGCGCTTGATCTTGTCGGTGGACTCTTTTCTTGCCTTTTCGACTGCTTCATAATACAGCGGACGGAGCTTGTCCATCATCTCTTCCATGGGATAAATTTTGAAAGTTGTGCTGGAATTGCAGAGCTCATAGGGACGGGCGACGTTTATATAGCGGATCTCAAACGGGTCCATGCCACAATCTTCGGCCAGCTTGTCCATAAGCGTCTCGGAGCAGGTATAGGCCTGCGGAGAGCCGAAGCCTCTATAAGCGGTTCCGAACACGTGGTTTGTGAAGGCAACGCGGCCAACACCGTTGATGTTCGGGATGTTATACGGGAAGCCGAGGAACACGCAGGCGCGCGTGAGCGGGCCGAGCGCGTTTTCGGCGTATGCGCCGTGGTCAAGTCCGATATCGAACTCAAGCGCCGTGATTTTGCCGTTTTCATCTGCCGCGAGCTTGCCGTTGATGTAGGCCGCCGCGCGCTTGCCGGTGAAGTTCATGAATTCCGGATAGGACATTGTCATTGTGCAGGGCTTGCCCGTTTCCATGACGGCCATGGCCGCGATGGCAAAGGAGCTAGCGGACATCGGATATCCGAAACCGCCGCCCGTGGGGTTCTGGATGATGCGGATATCATCGGCCTCAAGGCCGATTCCGCCGGCAACCATCATCTTCGCGCCGTGCAGGAACTGGCTCTTGCACTGGATTGCCATCTTGCCGTCCTCGTCCCAATACGCCTGAACGGTGTCGGGCTCGATGGGCAGATGGGGTTCGCGGGTTGCGTATGTGTTGGCCGTGACCACATGCGGGGAACTCTCCATGATGGGACGGGTATCCTCGCCCTTGAACATGGGCTGCACGCAGTAGATATTCGGGCCGAATTTGCTGTTATCGTTATCCTCGTGAATCTCCATCGCGCCGGGCGCGACGGCTTCCACATAGTTCTTATAGACCGGAAGCTCTTCCAGCTCAACCTTGACCGCCTTCGCGGCTTCTCTGGCTTCCCTTTCGGTGCGGGCGGCCACAACGGCCACGACGTCGCCGTACATGAATATTTTTTCGTCACAGAGAATCGGATGGTCAAGTCCGCTCATGGTGGCGCGCGGATGCCTCAAGGGGAAGCTCGCGCGGTTTGTGCCGCGGCAGTCCTTCGCTGTTATGACCTTCTCGACGCCGGACATTTTTTCCGCCTCGGAGGTGTCGATGCTGAGAATCTTGGCGTGGGAGGTGTCAGGCATGACAAGAGCCAGATGCAGGGTCTCGCCGGGCATCTTCAGACCGACGTCATCGCCGTAATCGCAGATTCCGAGAACCTTCGAGAGCGCTGTCGGCTTGGGAACCTCGGAGCCGATAAGGGAGCCGGAAGCGGGCATTTTGAATGTGATATCGTCCATCGTCTGCTCACCGCGCATGACGGCGGCGGCAGCCATGACGGCATCGACAAGGGGTTTATATCCCGTGCAGCGGCAGAGGTTGCGGTTCGCCGTGAAGTGGTCGCGGACATCCTGACGGGTCGGATTGGGGTTAACATCCAGGAGCGCCTTTGCGGACATGATGAATCCCGGTGTGCAGAAGCCGCACTGGACTCCGCCATAGGTAATCCAAGCGAGCTGGAGGGGATGGAGATTGCGGGCGGTTCCGAGGCCTTCCAAGGTCTCGATCACGTCGTAATCGTTGACTCTCTTCATCCTCATCGTGCAGGAACGGGTCGCCTTGCCGTTAAAGATGACGGTGCAGGAGCCGCACTGGCCAACTCCGCATCCGACCTTAACACTGGTCATTCCGATTCTTCTGAGAACGTCGGATAAAGTATCTTTTTCGTTGTCGCATACTATCGCGCGGTCAGCTCCATTAAGCTTTAACCAGACTCTTCTAAGTGCCATAACATTGATTCCTTCCTTCTTACTTATACTCTCATTCTACTTTTTAAAATGAGGACAGCCAGAAACAGAGACGTATATGAAAAGCGTCCACACTACGCTCCTCATAACAACTCTATTATGACCGTATCAGCAAAAAATTACTGACTATCCTGTCTATTATAAGTAAACAGCAAAAGCGGGTAGTTGTCAAGATTTTATTGGACGCGCACCTCTCCCCCGCCGGACGTTCCGGCTCGCCGCAGCCTCCGCCNGAGAGCGCNGCTTTCGTATATTGTGAATATTGAGGGCGGGTCCGGGCATTTTTCTTTGTTTTTTCGGGGTTTTTCAGACACTCTGAATTGACATTGGTTTTCGAGTGTGTTAATTTTAATCAGTATGAATAATGCCGGTAGGAGAGGAAAAATATAATGGATATCAGAACGAGCCGAAATGTAACCGAATTTTCCGGAAGCGAAGGCTATGTCGTCACCGACGACCTCAAAAACGCCGTCAATATCGCCATCATGCTCGAAAAGCCGCTCCTCATAAAGGGAGAACCGGGCACGGGCAAAACCATGCTTGCCAAGGCAATTGCGGGCGCTCTTGACAAGGAGCTCATCATATGGAACGTAAAATCCACCACAAAGGCTCAGGACGGCCTGTATGTCTACGACACCGTCCAGAGGCTCTATGACTCCCAGTTCGGAGAGGGCAATGTGGCGGACATAAAGCAATATATAAAGCTCGGCCAGCTCGGCCAGGCGCTGGACAGCGAAAAACAGGTCATCCTGCTCATAGATGAGATTGACAAGGCCGATATCGAATTTCCGAACGATCTTCTCTGGGAGCTCGACCAGATGGAATTCTTCATTCCCGAAACTCGCGAGAGAATTTCAGCAAAGCAGCGCCCCATCGTCGTCATCACCTCGAACGCCGAGAAGGAGCTTCCCGACGCGTTCCTGAGGAGATGCATATTCCATTATATAAGCTTCCCCGAGCCGGAGCAGATGTCCGAGATCGTCCACGTGCACTATCCCGACATCAACGCCGCGCTCCTCGAGCGCGCGCTCGACAAATTCTATTCCCTGCGTTCCGTCGAGGATATCCAGAAAAAGCCGAGCACGAGCGAGCTGCTCGACTGGCTGACTGCGCTTTCCTATTCCGGCATATCGCTGGAGGGCGAGGGGCGCGAGCTCCCCTATCTCGGCGTACTCCTGAAAAAGGACGAGGACATGATAACTCTCAAGGAGTTCAACGAGCGCGGCGCGCCCATTAAAAACTACGTGAGGAAATAGAAATGTTTATCTCATTTTTCTACCTCCTTCGCGAGCGCGGACTCAAGCCCTCGATCGACCAATGGATGACGCTCATGGAGGCACTCGACAAAGACCTCGCGCATTCCAGCCTTGTGGGCTTCTATCAGCTATGCCGCTGCATAATCGTCAACACCGAGGCCGACTTCGATAAATTCGACGAAGTCTTCATTGAGTTTTTCAGCGATGTTGAAAAGCGCGGAAAAATGCCCTCTGAGATAGGCCGCGAATTGCCGGACGGCATGATGGACTGGCTCACTGTGGGAGAGGATAAGGCGGCTCTGTATTATTCGAAAGAGCACATGGAAATCCTCCAAAGGCTAATGGAGGCTATCGAGCGTGTACTCAACGAAATACAAAAAGAAATCGACAGCGGGGATTTCGTGGGCAACTGCGAGGTCTGCACGGGCTGCGGTCTATGCATCCGCGGGCTCAAGGGTCAGGGCGGTCTGCCGCTCGACGAAATCACCGAGGAGCTGGCAAAGGAAAAACCGAAGCCAAGGGCGGGCAGCGCGCTGGATATGGCGCATGACCGCCGTTTCAGCGATTTCCGCGAGGATAAGGTGCTCGACATCCGCCAATTTCAGGTCGCGTTCCGCCGGCTCAGACAATTCTCCGCGAGACTTGAACTGCCCGAGGACATCTTGGATGTCGATCAGACCGTCAAGAAAACCTCCGACAATGCTGGCCTCTTGAAGCTCGCATTCGAGAAGCCGAGGAAAAACACGGTCAAGCTCATGGTGCTCTTCGATTCGGACGGCTCCATGGGGCAATACGCCGAAATCTCGAACAAGCTGTTTCAGGCCGTGAGCCGCGCGAACCACTACAAGGATTTGAAATTCTACTACTACCACAACTGCATATACGACCACCTCTACACCTCCCCCACCTGCGTGAACGGCGACTGGATAGACACCGAATACGTGATGAAAAATCACGACAGCGAATACTGCGTCATATTCGTCGGCGACGCCTCCATGGCGGACAGGGAGCTGTTTGAGCGCGGCGGAAACTCCCTTCTTGAGCGCTCGAACAAGCTGGCAGGTCTCGACTGGCTCCGCCGTTTCAAGAAGAAATACCGCAAGGCGGTGTGGCTGAATCCGATAAAAAAGCCTGACTGGAACAGGATATACGGCGGCAGGACGATTCAGGCCGTCAAGGACGTCTATCCGATGTATGAGCTGACAGTCACAGGTCTGACCGCCGCCATCAAATCGCTTCTAACAACCCGCTGACTGTTCAAAACAAGCTTGCACATCGCTCACATTGTGATATTATGGTATCAAAAGGTGTGAAAGGGGTCATAGCGATGAAATTTTTGGTTATAACAGCAAATCCCAAGAGCGTCGGACGCTGCCGCGCAATCACCGACAAGATAATTGAGGGCGCAAAAGCCGGAGGCGCCGAGGTGACAGAGGTCAACGTCAACACCATGCCGAGATGCAAAGTCTGCGGCGACGGCTGGGGAACCTGCCGCGACAAAGACATGTGCGCTTTCGGCGGAGACGGCTTCGACGAGGTTCGTAATCTCGCTCTCGAGGCGGACGCGATTGCAATGACGACGCCTGTCTACTGGCAGGAGGTCTCCGAGGGCATGAAGTCCTTTATCGACAGAATGCGCCGCTGTGACAAGGCAGCAATGAAAAAGCCCGACGCTAAATCGGTCGTCGGAACTCCCGTCCTGCTCGCGGTTTCGGCAGGCGGCTCGGGACGCGGAACGATTCAGAGCCTCGAGCAGCTCGAAAGATTTTGCAGCCATGTCGGAATGCCCATTTTCGACTATCTCTCCCAGAACCGCTGGAACGAGGACTACACGCAGGAGGCCGCATATGCCGCCGCAAAAGCGATGGCCTCGGGAAGAAAGCCGGGAGACACTCTTTAAGCGTCAATAATTAAAAAAGTACGAAAAGAGGCCCGCAAACGCGATGTTTGCGGGCCTCAGCTTGAAGACGTTTGTCTTCAAGCTGAAATATTTAATCTGCTTGTGTAGGCAAAGCCCACTCAAGCATAATTCAAAAGCCTTGATTTCTCAAGGCTTTTGAATTTGCGCGCTTCCCCGAAGCGCGGCTCGTGCTGACCGCACTTCGCTTCGCGAACCCTTTGTCTACAGTCTGAGGCCCGCAAACGCGATGTTTGCGGGCCTTTTTTCACTTTTTATTCCGCTTATAAAACCAAGGCCTCCAAGTTCTCGATCGGCATCACGCCAACGCCCCGGTTTGTCTCGACGCCGTCCGTTATGGCCACGATTGTCGGAATGCTGAACACTCCGAAGCGCTCCGCGAGCTTGGGTTCAGCGTCCACATCCACCTTGCAGACCTTCACGCTGCCGTCCAGCTTTTCTGCAAGCTCCTCCACAGCGGGTGCCAGCATCTTGCAGGGACCGCACCATCCGGCCCAAAAATCGATGAGGGAAACGCCCTCGCCGGTCACGGTGTCAAAATTGCTCTCAGTAAGATGAATAATTCCCATATCATTAGTTCCTTTCTGTCTTTTATCTATTTTTTATCGAGATATTCGGACGCGGATAGCGCGGCTATGTTCCCCTCTCCGACGGCCCTCGCTATCTGGTATGGCGCTCCCGTGCAATCTCCCGCCGCGAATACGCCGGGAACGGAGGTCGCCATGCTCTTCTCCGTAACAATGAGCCCATCCCGTGTTTCGATTCCGGGCAGCAGGGAGGCGACGGAAACGGTGTTGCGCAACACAAACACGGCGTCTGTGGGATATTCCTCCCCGTCCGCCGCAAGGGCCTCCACCTTCGTTTCGCCACGGATTTCAAACCGCTTCGCGATAGTGCACGGAATATCCCCCCGAAGCTCCTCCGATGGCCGCGCACTGGAAAAATACATAATTTCGCAGCCTATCTCTTTCAGGAAATTCGCCTCATGCGCCGCGTCGTCCGACATTCCAACCACCGCAACGCGCTTATTTCTATAAAGCATTCCGTCGCATGTCGCGCAGTAGCTGACGCCGCGCCCGAGAAGCCGTTCCTCCCCGGCAAACGCGCCGCGAACGGTTATCCCCGTCGCAATTATCAGGGCGCCCGCCTCATATACGTCGCTCCCAACGGAGACAAAAACGTTCTTTGCGGTCGTCGACGCCGCGAGAACACGCCCGTTTATAAAGGCAATTCCCACCTCGGAGGCATGTCCGCGCATGGTTTCTATAAGCTCCGCACCCGAAACGCCGCTGAACCCCGGGTAATTGTCTATTTTCTCCGCTTTGGAAAGCCCTGATGTCGAGGCGGGGTTCGTTATTATGCTGACAGATTTGCCGCGGTTTCGCGCCGTCAAGGCCGCCGAAATCCCCGCGGGACCGCCGCCAATGATAATTATATCCGGATTGTTCAAAAAATCACCGCCTATGGTCTAATTATATTATAGTATGCCACAATTGTAAATAATAAAGTAATGTTATATAATACATAATTAAAATGTTTTCAAGGTGTTCATATCACTGTAGAATAGCGCATTGAGTTGTTGAAAGGAATTGATTTTATGGACGAGAGCGGAAAGAATTTCATTCACGCCTTTATAGAAGAGGACATGGCGCCCGGCGGCAGATGCGAGGGCATGTCGGTACACACACGCTTTCCGCCTGAGCCGAACGGATATCTGCACATCGGGCACTGCTATGCGCTGACCATCAGCTTCGGCGCAGCGGAGAAATACGGCGGCCTGTGCAACCTGCGCATGGACGACACAAACCCCGCAAAAGAGGATGTGGAGTATGTCGACGCGATAAAAGAGGACATCCACTGGGTCGGTTTCGACTGGGGAGACAGATTCTTTTACGGCAGCGATTACTTTCCCCAGACCTATGAGCTTGCGGAGGGTCTCATAAAAAAAGGTCTGGCCTATGTGTGCGAATTGTCACCGGAGGAATTCCGCGCCAACCGTGGCGATGTCGGTGTTCCCGCAACCTCTCCGTGGCGTGACAGGCCGATTGACGAGAGTCTTGACCTTTTCCGCCGCATGAAAGCCGGAGAATTTCCCGAAGGCTCAATGACATTGCGCGCAAAAATCGACCTCGCCTCCGGAAATTTCAATATGCGCGACCCCGCGCTTTACCGCATACGTTACATCGAACACCACCGTCAGGGTACAAAGTGGTGCATTTTCCCGATGTATGATTTCGCGCACCCGATACAGGATGCCCTTGAGCACATAACGCATTCCCTCTGCTCACTCGAATATGAGGATCACCGCCCGCTTTACGACTGGGTGATAGAAAACTGCGATGTGCCCTCAAAGCCACGCCAGATTGAGTTCGGACGGCGCAGCCTTGAATATACGGTCGTGTCCAAGCGCAAGCTGCGCCGCCTCGTTGAGGAGGGCATCGTGAGCGGATGGGACGACCCCAGAATGCCGACTATCCGTGGCCTGCGCCGCCGTGGCTACACACCCGCGGCAATACGCAATTTCTGCGACCGCCTCGGCGTCGGCAAGATTTCCAACTCCATTGAAATCCCGTTCCTCGAATACTGCCTGCGTGAGGACCTCGGCAAAACGGCTCCGCGCGCAATGGCCGTCATGCGTCCGGTAAAGCTCATTATCTCCAATTATCCCGAGGAAGCCACCGAGACCTTCGATATTGAAAACAATCCGGAGGACGAGAGCGCCGGGACCAGAAGCGTCTCTTTTTCGCGCGAGCTTTGGATTGAGGCGGACGACTTCATGGAGGAACCCCCGAAAAAATACAACCGCCTGTTTATCGGAAACGAAGTTCGCCTGAAAAGCGCATACATCGTGCGCTGCACCGGCTTTGAAAAGGACAACGACGGGAATGTCACGACCGTATTTTGTGAATACGATCCGGACACGCGCGGCGGAAATACCCCGGACGGGCGAAAAGTACGCGGCACTATCCATTGGACAGACTCCGCGAACTGCGTCGATGCGGAAATACGCCTGTATGAGAATCTTTTCACAGACCCGAGTCCCGATGCCGCCGACAAGGACTATATGGAGCTTCTCAACCCCGCCTCCCTCGAAGTCCTGAAAAACTGCAAGCTCGAGGCTTCTCTGCGCTCCGCTGCAGCTCCCGACACTTTCCAGTTTCTGCGCCTCGGATATTTCTGCGTCGACTCGAAGGACTCCACGCCCGAGATGCCCGTTTTCAACCGCGCGGTCTCGCTGAAGGACGGCTACAAGCCCGGACAGGCCACAAAATAACTCTTTCGGCATATTTTCGGTCGAAATTTGAATTTACAATATTGACAATGCTCCATATGTGATATACGATTTACGCAGTAAAAAAAGCGGGCGGACGCACCAGCGTACCGCACCCACTGAAAGGAGCGCAAACATGATAAATCTTCCGAAATCACAAGGCGTTAACGAACTGAGAAGCGTACTCGATATGATCTCTCTCAAGGGCAAGGTCGCCCTTGTAACGGGCGCTGCCGGCGGCATCGGCCGTTCGACAGCCGCCGCCATGGCCGAGCTTGGCGCAAAGGTCATGCTCATGGACATCCCCCCGATGGAGGAAAACCTCAAAAAATATGTCGGCGAAATCAAGGCCCGCTACGGCGCCGAGGCCGAATATGTCATCGGCGACGTGACCAGCCCCGAATCCATCCAGAGCTTTGTCGACAAGACCGTCGAAGTATTCGGCACCATCGACATTCTCCACAACAACGCCGGCATCGGCGGCGGCAACGACAACTGGGAGATTTCTCTCGACATGTGGGACAAGGTCGTCGCCATCAACCTCACTGGCCCCCTGCTCGTCGCTCAGGCTGTTGCCCGCGTTATGATCGCGCATAAGCACGGCGGCTCCATCGTGACCACCTCCTCCATGTCCGGCCTCGTTATAAACGCCGGAACCGCATATTCGGCCACAAAGGCCGGTGTCCGCCACCTGACGAACAGTCTGGCCATGCAACTCGCGCCGCACGGCATCCGCTGCAACAGCGTCTGCTATGGCTTCATTCTCTCCGGAATGCACGAGAACATGGGTGCTCCGGACGAGCGCGTCGCCGAAATGTACAAGCATTTTGAGGAATCCACCCCCATCGGCTTCATGGGCGATCTGTCCGACGCTGTGGGCTGTGTCGTGTTCCTCGCCTCCGAGCTCTCCCGCTTCGCCACCGGCTCCTCTGTCGTCGTCGACGGCGGATACACAACGAAATAAGCTTTTTTGACACTAAAAGTCCTGCAATGCGCTGATGCGCATTGCAGGACTCAGCTTGAAGACAAACGTCTTCAAGCTGGAATATTTGATCTTCTTGGGTAGGCAAAGCCCACCCAAGCATAATTCAAAAACCT
>JGI994J12354_10004006_pt1 | contig 13461 bp, 14 predicted proteins | sample IntmicLarv3ML3BL_FD_12354 | JGI IMG/M metagenome (IMG submission 12354)
TACGTAATTTCTTTTCAAAAAACTTTTCATGAATGTAACTATTGTTACTTTTTCCTATCAAAAAATAAAACAAAACAACTACTGAAAAATCAGTAAAAAAATAATTCCCTTTTCATTGTGGATAGATGAGTGTTTTTGAACAGCAAATATTGAAGAAAATCGGGATGGATATATGATGCATACATCCAATACTTCGGACATTCTACAGACGACCGTATTCATACGGGTGTTGTCAATAAAACATTGCCACTTCGGTCGGGGCTGATCTATTCAAACTTTTTGCGTTCATGGAGGAAAAAGCAGGTAAAAATATTAGGAATAGCATAAGAGACGAGTATGACCGATCTCTTTTTCACCGAAAAGAAATGCGCCATGTGTGGCCATGTGGAAGAATACCGGGAATTGTGCAGCACTAATCAGAATGGATATGTGGATCTCGATACGAGGCCTCCGGAAACGGCAAGGTCTGCATTGAAATACGACGTCCAGCTTTGCGAGGAATGCGGATTCTCCAACGGAGACATCAGTAAAAAGATAGAAGGGATCAATGTCGAGGATCTGAACGAAACACAGTATCGAGCAACGTTCAAAGATAACAGTACAGACGCATGTGCAAAAGCATTCCTGCTCTCGGGCCATTTGTATCAGAATGCAGGTCAATTCAGAACCGCAGGAATCTGTTTCCTGAAGGCTGCATGGGTGTTCGACGATAAAAGGAAAAAAGACCATTCGATGCAGGCTCGTAACAGAGCGATCGAAAATCTGAATAAATATTTTGATAAATCCTCCGAAATCAACCTGAATGCCGTACTTGTGGACATTTACAGAAGAGTGGGCAGATTCGAAGAGGCTGAAGAAATCGCCGGAAGATTGATCGAACAGGGCACAGAGGACACTATCAAAAAAATATTAAGATTCCAAATCAAACTTTGCCAAAAGAAAAATCCCCGTTGTCACACAGTCAAGAAGGTGTTGCGAGATTAGCCTTTCGGGGAGAGCATTTTTTGTTTATGTGTCCTGACATTGTTCATTACTTTGCTCGGGATATGTTAGAAAATTGACATTCACACTTAATCTGTATTGAACGCAGCCAAGACCGTCGCTTCTTCATCTGTTCTTCGTTTTTCGTAATTTCTTGATATAACGTTCATACTCATGTTTCGCCGTTTCGTCCGCTTTTTTTGGATACTTTACGTCGGCCATGAACCCTTGCTCATGATCAGTGACACGTACCAGAGCAGCATGTGCAAGTAACGCTACTCCTGTATTGCAGTCTTTATCCACTTTCTTGCCTTTACAGTACATCAGCCCAAGTTCACGCTGTGCCGCTCCGTCTCCAGATCTGGCAGCATACCAGATTAAATCATACGCGATATACTGATTCTTTTTGATGATGCCTTTTCCTTTATAAAATATCGAGACCAATTCCAACAGAATGGATGATGTTTCCTCAGCATTCTCTTTGTACATTGTATCCAGCGCACACTTCATTGCAGAAAAGTTTTCTCTGGACACATATGTAAATTGTTCTATTACACGTTTATAACTCTCTTTGTCTCGGGCAGAACGCCACCTTTTCAAAAAGGCATTCCCTAGGGCCAATGACGTTTGGATCTGTTTTTCCTTTTCAAGTTTGGATTCCTGAGCCGCTTTTTCAGCCCTTTCTTTGTATTCTATCTCCAATTTACGGTCTCTTATGGCCTGCACACGCTCTCTTTCTATCTCAGTCAGGCATTCTGATCCGCCGCAATATGGTATGCACACTTCAATGCCACAGTTTGCACATACTGTCCTGTACTTTAACTGCGCACCCGCAAGAACAAGCCCGTATCCCACTTTCTCATAATCATAGTAGTATCCTTCCTGTACAAACTTCCACCACCCACAATTACTGCAATTGACTATAGTTTCTTTTCCGCACTTTGCACATGCACATACTGCCATTTTGTCACTTTCCTAAAACAACATTCTTCGAACGATCTGCCTCTGACTGAACATGAATGGTGTATTTGTAATATGATTTTTTCTATCTTATGGATATGTTAAACAGATTGTGTATGACTCCCTATCGTACATTAACTGTGTCCGATCAGGTCATTCTGTATCCCGCCGCTGGCATTTGATAGTTCACTGGACAGAGTCCTTTCCATAACGAGAGTTTATACCAGCTTCCCTCGTGGCGTATGTCCTGCGAGTGTGTCATTCCTTCTTTCCACATTTGCTATCCATTTTACATGTTTCTAACGAACACTTGCGTGACATTACCACATTATCCTTATTCGCCATGGACTCAATTCCTTTTTCATCCATATTATTCGACCCCTACTCAATCTTACAAAAAACACGAGGGATCGCGTGTGGAGAAGTATCTCATTGAAGCTCGTTGGAACAGCTTTAAAACCAAATAAAACGTTCAGGGCAATCATGAACGAAGAAGAATTTAAAAAAAACTGATCCGGGTGGCCACGAATCAAAATTACCCGATATTACGGAATAAGGTCGGAAATAGATATTTTGATGGCTAGAATACCTCAAAGAATTATGAAGAAGCAGCCAGATGGTACACCCTCGCCGCAGAACAAGGTCATTCATATGCGCAGGATAGCTTGGGAGCAATGTATGAAGAGGGCATCGGTGTTCCGCAAAGTTATGATGAAGCGCTCAAATGGTACAGACTTGCCGCTGATCAAGCTCTGGTGAAACCCTAGAACGGAATACCTGCATCCATGAACCTCCTGATGTTATAAGCGATACATCTGAGAAGAATTTCCTTATGCCTTGACAGTTCCGTTTTACCGTAGACCGTATCACCCATCTTACGTTTGATCATCGAATTGACAGTTTCCATTTGACATCTCTGATCATAGACGTCCTTGTCAAAGAAGAACTTCATCAACCCTCTGTTGAATCCGGTCGTCCTCACTTTGGACGTCTCTATCCTTGCCTGTTCCCATTTCCTTATCGGAACGAATGCTTTAACGTTCAGTCTCTCGCGGATATCGACGTGAACGTATTCCGCATCATATCCCTTGTCGGCCACGATATACTTTATTTTGAAACCGCCGTCAACGAGGTCATCAACGATGTACGACATCCTTTTTACGTCAGAATGGTTGGAATCCATACAGTCACATGCCAATATCATCTTCGTATCCGTATCTACGGCCAATGAGGTTTTTGAGAAGCCTCTGACATATGAGCCAGCGTATGTTATTTTGTTATTCTTGTTCATTTCTTTCAGTCTCTTCACGAAATGTCTTGAAGCGTTCGAACAAGAGAATCCTGTGGAGTCCACGGCTACGGTCATGTCTGTCCTGCAAAGCATCATTGCAATGGATCTGAGCACACGGTCCAATACCATCGTTCCCACTTTTGCTGAGAACTTGACGAGTGTGGAATGGTCGGGACACCGACCATTCCACACCCTCAGTGATGGCAGCATGGTATACAATTCCCTGAACGATACGTCAAGATATTGCCTCACGATCAATAGTTCGATCTTCAACCTGTCATCATACAACCGATTACTGAATTCCGAAGAATGCTTCGGAATTCCAAACCCCTCCAACGCCATTTCCGTTACTTTGATAATCTGGTCTATCCTATCCCTGCCGGAGGACGACCTCCTTCCGCACATGCTAATCCCATCCTGGGCCCTTTCCCTGATCGGTTGTGACCCAAGTGGGAGCAAAATGTCGGAAGGAGTTGACCTTTACTCTAGGGTTTCACCAGAGCAGAAGAACCAGAAAATATATATCGGCACACTGCCCTCTTACCCTCTGAAGATGGATATAGACGGATTGCTTAATTCAATAGTTGGTGCGTTTCTAGGTTTTGGTTTAGCATTGGTGTTACAGGCGATTATTGTTTTCACAATGAATAGAAGAATGATGGATCGTACGATTAGGAATATAGAGAAGGAAATTGGAGATCTGAGGGAATATATTCTGGAAAACCTAGAGTACGATGGTAAAATATTTTATGACGTGCCTGTGTGGGACACTGTTGTTTCAGCAGGTAATTTTTTGTATTTCATAAAGGAGGAATATTACAACGACGTCATTCACTTTTATTCTCTGGTAAATTATCTCAATAAAATCGAGGGTGAAGAACCAATTACATTAGTAATCGAAAAACGGAGAGAAGCACTGGATTGTGCCAAGAATTTCAAAAACAAGAGGGACGGCGTGACCCAATCGATTGAGACCGCAGAGCAACAGTAGATATAATCAAAGAGGGAAAAACATGAAAAAAGTATTGTTTACAGGGGACACTTTATCTGACGAAAAACGAGAGAATCTTCGAAAGAGAGGTTTCGAGTTCGTGCCTGCGCGCATAGACCTAACAGAAGAGGAGCTAATCTCAACATTGAAGGGATTCGACGGATACATCTTGGGCGGAGAAGAAATTGCGACGAAAAATGTTATTGAAAACGCGAAGAGCCTTAAAGTCATAACGTTCTTTGGCACTGGTTTTGAAAAGTACATAGACGTATCTGCTGCAAAAAAATGTGGGGTTGTGGTTACCAATACGCCAAATACCAACACAAATTCTGTGGCCGAATTTACTATCGCACTTATATTATCTACAGTAAAAGAAATAGTTCCCATGAACAACAAAACAAAAAATGGGATGTGGGAGAAGGCCCATACATGGGACCTTCGTGGCAAAACTGTTGGCATAATAGGAATGGGAAATATAGGATCACTCGTTGCCAAAATTCTTCATAACGGGTTCGGAATGAAAATAAACTACTATAGTCGCAACAGAAAATTAGAAATCGAAAAAGAATTGCACGCTAATTTTTTACCACTGGACGAAATTTTTAAGAGTTCGGATGTCGTGAGCATTCATTTAGCATACAGCGAGGAAACAATTGGCATAATTAATAGTTCTCATCTCAAGAACATGAAACATGGTGCCACGCTGGTGAATACAGCACGTGCAGAACTCGTGGATCCAGCTAGCCTAAAAGAAATATTAAGCGAAAATGGACCAACCGTGGCTTTTGACTGCTATTATAAAGAGCCCGTTCCTCATCCTAATGAGGATTTATGGGGGCTGCTATCCGTAGAAGATAAGAAGTTTATTTTGACCCCACACTCCGCATACAATACAGCGGATGCAGTAGAAAAGATGGAAGAGATGGCAGTGGAAAATACAATTAAAATCCTGAAGGGTGAACAATGTAATAATACCATAAGGATGTGAAATAATTGGAAATAATAGACCTAAGCGTTCCTATAAAAAACGGAATGAGAGTCCCAGGGGAGAATAATGATGATTATACCGATCCAGAAGTGTCTATAACCCCGTGGGTAACTCTTGAAACGAAGGACTTTGCGGTTACAAGAATCCAAATGGGGACCCACACAGGAACCCATTGTGATGTAAGTTCACACGTCATAGATGGGGGGAGGACACTCTTAGACTTTCCAATTGAAACGTGGGTTGGTTGGGCGGCCGTGATGGACTTTAAAAATGTGGGCGAAATTTGTGCAAGTGACGTAGAAAAATATGCTCATTTAGTGAAACACGACACAATATTGGTCATAAGAAAATCCCCCACCGATTTTATGTCTGATGATGCTCGAGACAGGATCATATCTTTAAAACCAAAATCTATTGTATTTGGAAAAGGAATAAACCAAAAAGGCATCGAGGATACCTTGGCCTATCTGGGGGCGGACATTCCAATGATAATGCAGGCGGATTATGAAATGCTTGATTTCGTTGAACAAAACGATTTGATACTTGCTGTACCCTTAAAAATTGAGGGGGTTGAGGCGGCTCCAATGAGACTCATGGCCTTAAGAGGATTGCACTCAATTCGTGATTGAAATGCCTGCCCACTCAACGAAACAAATGGATTCGTCTATTCGAGATTATTTTCACCATTTAAGAAACGCAATAGAAGAATATAATCTGTCTTCAATAAGAGAGATGCTCAACAATTTTGTACAGATCTCCGTTGAAACGTTCGAAGTAAATTTTAATAGGTCCTACGAGAGTGGTTCATGCGAGGAAAAGATCGATGAAAAAACATTGAGTGTGGGCGAACTATTGAAAGAAATACATGAACGACGAGGTACCATTTTACTAGGAGAGGCAGGAATCGGAAAAACAGTTTTGATTGAAAACATGATAATGGAGATGACTTCTGTTGAACCAACTGAATGCTCACTGATCCCAATTCTCATAAGAATGAGATCTTACGACTGTAATCGGACCCCAGAAGAGAACATAAAGGAAAATCTATCTGCGCAAATGGCGCATAACTATGGCTATTTGAAAGAAAAAATGTTGGTTTTCCTTGATGCTCTTGATGAGACGCCAACACAAAAAAAAGACGCTGTCAAAGAATTGTATGAGTACATTACTAATAATAAAATGAGGTGGGTAGCATCTTGTAGACATGGTGCATACCACCGGAATGAAAATCTTAGAATGGGTTCACGTGGCATTGCTCACAAAATAAAGTTATGGGATTTACCAGAAATATGTGAATACATAGAAAAATTATCAAAAAAAGACAGTTCACCTGTGTTGAGCTACATTTGTGGGAAGGACTCTAGAATCATTAAAAATATATGGACGAAATTTAAAAAAATCAATGAAATTGATCGTTTTTGGGATGTGAGAAGTCTCGACAGACAACAAAGTATTGATGAACCACAATATCTCGATACATCAGAACTAATAATCTGGAAAAATGTTCTAAAAAATGGCCTATTGACTATATCACGAAATCCTTACATGCTCAGACTTATCTACGAAGTATATCACAAAGGAACTGTGAAGGCGACACAGCTCAATGGCCTTTCAATAATACTCAAAAATGCTACAGACATGATGATAGAAAGGGAGTCGTCTTCTCGCTTCGGTAAAGAGATTATTGAGAATTTTATCTGTACTATTTCCATGGAAATGAAAAATAACGGGAGAGATGAAGTTTCAGTTGATGACGTTTTTAAATCTTCAGAACTGTGCGAGGACGATTGCAAACAGTTGATGAGAATTTCATGCGGAAGTAGGATTGTTGCAGTGTACAAAGACGTTGTCAGATTTTCTCATAAAAAGTTACAAGAATATTTTGATAGCGTAGTTGCCTACAAACAAATATGTTTGGGTAACCGAATTCATTCTTCAAAGAATTTACACATGATTATTGAATGGGGGGGTGATTTGACAACCATCATATCCAACGAACACATAGATTTAGATGAATTTGTTGAATCTTTACAAAAATATGATAAAATCACTGAACCATTAAAACAAAGAGTTGAAGAATATTGCAACACTTTACTTAAAAACGCAAAAACTGCAGAAGACGTAATAAAATATACAAAAATTCTCGGAAGGTTGAATATAACATTCAACGGAGCAGGGTGCATTTATGATTTAAAAAAATGTCGATTTTTGCCTGATGTTGATTGGTGCACCCTAGTCATAGAGAACAATAACTCAAAAAAAACAATAAAGGTCTCCAAATATCCAATAACGGTTTCTCAATATGAGTCCTTTGTAACAGATGGCGGGTATACATTCGGTAAAAAAAAGTATTGGAGCGAAGAAGCATGGAACTGGAAAAAGAATAGGTTAGAACCCGCTAATTGGTCTTCGCCTAGGATTGCGTGCAACCCTGTTGTCAACATAACATGGTATGAAGCGTCTGCGTTCTGTTCTTGGTTGTCTGAAATGATTTGTGAGGATAGCAAAAAAATAAGGTTGCCTACCGAAGAGGAATGGGATGCTATTGCGAAAATGGCAAGCCTAGAGGGTTTACAACAGAGCTACGATCCTCAGTGGCATTTTTTAAACACGTCTGAAAAAAATATTGGTGGCTGCGTGCCCGTTGGAATGTCAAAGGGATTATCGGAAAACTGTCCTTGCGACATATATGGCAACGTTTGGGAATGGTGTAATGAGGAGTGGCAAAAAGGCGCAACTGTTTCAGACCTGAAGGTTATAAAAGGAGGATCTTGGAGAAATTCTCTGAAGTCGATTTCAGATTCTGATAGAAATTGCCATGCAAAATTGAACTCATCGAACTGTGTAGGATTCAGAGTTGTGGAGGTAGAACATGAAAATACAAATTAAGAATGAGTATTCCAATCTGAGGACTGTAATAATGGCAAAAGTGGATGGCTTTTCAATAAAACATCCAGTCAACAGCACCCAAGAATACTATTACAAAACAAATCCCCCTCAACTACAAAAAATGATAAAGCAACAGAATGCGTTTGTCGAAGTGATTGAAAACTTTGGAGTGGAAATCCTCTGGGCGAATATTATTCAAGATTCTCCATGCCAAGTCAATACTCGAGATGTTGCTTTTGCCATCGACGATTCTGTATATATATCGTCTATGAAAGAAAACATAAGAAAAAACGAATTCATCGGAATCCAGCCTATAATGGAGTCGGTTAGAAAAAAAGTAACGCTATGCGGAGGATCCGTAGAGGGAGGAGATGTCGTTATTGATGGAAAAAAAGTATTTGTTGGAATCAGCCAGAGAACAAACGATGAAGGGGTACAAAACTTAAGAGATTATCTACCTAAGGGGTGCGAAGTGGTTCCAATATATCTAAAACCAAATTATTTACATTTAGACACGGTATTCAATATTGTGTCAAAAAACATTGCATTATGTTGCAAAAATGCAGTAACTGATGAATCGTGCCGTGAATTGAGTTCAAAATATCGCATATTAGATGTATCTTTATCGGAACAAAACACACTCGCCACAAATGTTCTGTCTATTACTCCTGCAGATATTGTTGCAGACGTTCGAAATTCGAAAACCAATAAACTTCTGAACAAGGAGGGGTTTAACATTCATGAACTTGATTTTAGTGAAATTTCAAAAATAGGTGGATCGTTTAGGTGTTCCACGTGTCCATTATACAGGAGCGGTTAACAATATGCATGATAAGTTGATAGAGTCGCTCATATCCGATGGATCTATAACTTTTGGAGATTACATAGGCAAATCGGGCACAAGATACGAATGTGAAACAGACATTAGAAACTCATTCTATTCCTTCGGGCGAACAAAATATATATGTAATGAAATATATGATATTATAGATAAACTAGAAATGAGATTCGATTTTTTTCTGGGGGTTCCCGAAACTGGAACTGTGATTGCTCATTTTCTGAATGATATTAAATATGAAAAATCTAAAATTGATTTTGGTTACAATTATTTAAGGTCTGTACCAAAGGAAAGACAGAAAGACTGCGCAAGCACACATACTATCTTGCCGCATCGAAGCAAACCTTCAATCATACTCATAGAGGATGACGTTGTGACTGGAGCAACGTTATTATCTTACCTAAAAGTCGTAGTAGGTTTAGAATTCAATGTCATTGCCGTGCTTTCAATTTTCGGAAGGGAATGTTGCGATAAATTGATAAGAGACACAGTTGAAAGCGAATACAATGTGAAATACGTTTCGTTAATAAAAACAGATGACGTACGGAAGAGGTTTGTGCATGAAGAAAAATGACATTATCTATTTCAATACTGCCGGACTGGGGATTCCTCCAAGTAATGTTTTAACTCAAATGTCAAAAATGCATTATGAACTATATTCGGATCCTAGAAAAGAAGAAATATTTAGGAGAAATATTATTATTGAAAAAAAAATAATTATCGATGAATTGTTCAGAGGGAAAAATTACTCATTGAGCTATTTAAGAAATGCATCTGAGGCTCTAATGATAGCATCAAATATGTTTTCAATGACCAGGGGGGATGAGGTTATAATAACGTCGCTCGACCACAGATCTTGTATAAATCAGTGGACAATCGTCTGCGATAAAGTTGGCGCAAAGCTATCCACGTTGGATATCTCCATTAACGCCTCTGAGGAAGAAATATTATTGTCTTTAAATAAAAAAATTACAAACCACACAAAAATAATTATTTTTCCTCATGTGGATCGGAATTTTGGAGTTGTTTTCCCAGTTAAAAAAATATGCGACATTGCCAAATCAAACGGTATTTTTACCATAGTTGATGGTGCCCAATCAACGGGATTAATTGAACTTAATGTTGACGATTACGAATGTGATGTTTACCTGGGATCATTTCATAAGTGGTTTGCAGCACCATTATCACTGGGGTACATCCTTGTACACAATCGAATTTTTGAATCAATCGATAGAACTTATGCCTGTGGTGAAAGATATTATGATCAGACAATTTCAACAAGAGAATTGGGAGGAGATGAACTCGGAACAAGAAACTTAGTAATTGAGCTATTATTACCAATCTTATTAAAATATCACAAAAAAATGCCTTTGCGGTTGCACGATGAAGATCTTATTGGAACCTTACTTTATGAATTAAAAAAAATAAAAGGTATCAAAATACATCCGACATCTATGGAAAAAAGAGGTATTTTATCATTTTTCATAGAAAATGTCGAGATGGACTGCCTCATAAAAAACCTCATTGATAAACACAATATTATAGTTGGTGACGCTAAAAAATATAATCAAACCTGGATAAGGCTATCGATTGATGAAAATAACACGTTAGAAGAAATAATGAGATTTATAAAAATCTTAAGATGCGAATTGGAGTGATGAAATGGGGCACTTTAGAAAAAAGATGATTACAATATTTATGACAAATCAATGTAACATGCGTTGCAAATACTGCTATTTGGGGGATTCTGAAAATGTAAAAGAAAGTATCGATCTAAAATTTGCTAAACGAGCGATACAAGACTATTTCATAAGTAACCCAGAACCTGCTGTTAGATTCTTTGCCAATGGTGAACCAACACTGGAATTTGAAAAAATGATAGAAATCTACGATTTTTCATGTTCTATTTGTGAGAAAAAACCATTATTCGAACTTCAAACAAATGGATTTTTTGGAATTTCTGAAGCCGAATGGATCAAAAATAACATCGACATTGTTTTTGTTTCTATTGATGGCCCCCCGCAGATTAACGATATAAATCGGATTACGGGCGCGGGTGTGGGAATAACAGACGTCGTCGAGAGAAACATCAAATCGCTAGTTGCAGAGACGAATTGTACAGTAGGAGTACGATCGACAATAACCAAACACAATGTAAAAAAACAAATAGAATTGATTGACTATTTCAAGTCGATTGGGGTAAACATTGTGTTTGGAGATATGGTTTTCGCCAACGTCGGAGGGGGACTTGAAGATTTTGGAGTGGATTACATAACTTTTGTTGACGAATTTGTAGAAGCAAAAAAACATGCAGAATCAATTGGGACTTTTTACGGTACAATGTTTTCATCAAACTTTGACGAATGCGTGGAGTATGCTTGCAGATCTTGCATACCGACCCCTCACCTTACTACAGATGGATGTGTAACTTGCTGTGATATGTGCGTATCTGCAAATTCCAGCTTGAAGGAAATGATATACGGTAGATATGACCCTTTAGCAGACGTTGTAGTATATGATGAAAAAGCGATAGAGAAAATTCGTTCAAGAACGGGAATCAACATTCCTGCGTGCAAGGCATGCGAAGTGCGAGACTACTGTGCAGGGGCATGTTTTGGCGAGGCTTTAAATGAAACAGGAGATTTTTTTGGAGTTAAGCTTGATTCGTGCCGTGCCATTTTATATTTATGGGAAAAACTTGGTAAAACAGAAATTAAAAATCCATATCTGCATCCATGATATCCCTCTCATCTATTTTTACAATAATCTGCTTTGCTCCAGAATACCTCGCACACATATCGACAACGTATGCACCACAGTTTTGAATGTTGACTTTACTTCCAATTTTTTGATTTTCTGGCAAAAGGTGCGTTCCTAAAAAGTCTGCTGAATCAGTGGTTGAACCAGATACCTTGTATGGTATAACCTTTTGGCCATTTCCTACTATCCTTAGTTCTTTATTCTCTATGTATATATCTATGAGCCCCGAATAGATACCTACGTCTAAATGGATCCATTTTTCATCATTCACCGTTCTTTTTTGTATAACTGTTGCTTCAATTTTTGAACATGGGTTTATAAGATTCCTTCCTGGCTCAAGGATTAATTCCAAAAATAGTTGTTTTTTTCTATATTCTTCAATGAGATTTCTGTAGTCTGCATTGTCTAATAAACCATCTAACCCCCCTCCTATGTCGACGTAATCTAATTTCAAACCTAAATTTAAGATGGAATCCATCATTGATTTGAACGAGATGAACGAAAATGAGGAAGATGGTATATAGAATGATATTCCTGCAAAGTTTGGATGTGTGGATGCATGTTCTATTAATGTTGGAGAACTCGTACCATACTTTTCATTACCTTTTGTTCCAGACGCGAATCTTATCAAAAATGACGTATCTTTCCAATTTTTTAAAATATCATATGATTCATATGAATCAATGACAAAGAATTTGACTCCTTTTTTTTTCACCTCTTCGAGCTCTTGTGCTGTTGCTGCACAATTGTCATATAGTATTGTATCGGCGGCTATTTGACATTCATCAACTAAAAAATGAAGATAATAAGGGCAATTAACAGAAAAACCACAATCATTCGTACTAATAATTTGCACAAGTTCTCTGGCTGAGTTTGTTTTTATGGGATAATAGATCTTTCCTATATTTTTATATTTTTTCAATAAGTTTTCTAATGATTTTTTGAATATTATGAGCCGAGGGGTGTATTCCATTGTATGATACACTGCGTATAAGGAAAAATATTTTTCTATTAAGCAATTAGACCTTTCTGCCTAGACATTCTGACAAACACCATAGATTTTCAGCTTATTGAACTGTCTAATCTTCAATTATATATAATTTCATATCAAATAAAAATAAAATGGTTTTTCGCATTCCTCAAAGAGAAAAGAACGACGAATCACTGAACGACTTGTTGCGCGTCCGCAGTTCCTGAAACTCGAGGTCTTCACGGGCTTCGCATTCGGTTTCGGGATCGATTCCTTCCTCTTGAACGGGATTATCTATCGATATCCCGGAGTTGCGTTATGTACGTACGGGAAAAGACGTCTTTCACCGCAAATCACATAGGCTTCGCCTTTCTCCTTGCTCGGGCGGCAGCATTTTCGATTCGACTTTCAGCCTATTTATGTTTGGCGACAAGAATGGCTGAAATGCAATCCTTAACCTTTGCCCGGTCGTCATTGTGCGCAATGCCAAAAACATTGGTCAATGACAGCCACTCTGAGTGCCAGACTCGGATTGAAATAAAAAAAAGGAATAGGTTTATTGTGTTTTCCTCAGAAATCGAACCTTGATTCTCTGCTCGATTTACCGAATCTGCATACACTGAAACTTAACGTCTTTATCTCTTTCTTGCCAAGTTTCGGGATCGGTTCCTTCCTCTTGAACGGGAGGATCTCATCAATGTCCCTGAGCGTCGTTATGTACGGGAAGAGACGTCTTTCACCACATATCACATACGCTTCACCCTTTTCCTTACTCAGGTGCTGCAGCATCGAT
>JGI994J12354_10004007_pt1 | contig 13460 bp, 9 predicted proteins | sample IntmicLarv3ML3BL_FD_12354 | JGI IMG/M metagenome (IMG submission 12354)
CCCCGCCGTTATGGCGGCCATGGGGTCGGTTCTTACCAATAAATATGCCGAGGGCTATCCCGGCAAACGGTATTATGGCGGCTGCCAGTATGTGGACATTGTCGAGGATATCGCGAGAGAGCGTGCCTGCCGTCTTTTCGGCGCCGAGCATGCCAATGTGCAGCCCCATTCGGGCGCACAGGCCAATCAGGCTGTTTACTTCGCCTTTTTAAAGCCGGGCGATACCGTTTTGGGCATGAATCTCGCTCATGGCGGACATCTCACTCATGGCTCGCCCGTCAATTCATCGGGCGCAACATATAATTTTGTGCCTTACGGCGTTAACGAAGAGGGCTTCATTGATTACGACGAGCTGCGCCGTTTGGCTGTAGAAAACAAGCCGCGCCTTATTGTGGCCGGCGCTTCGGCATATGCCCGCGCCATAGATTTTGAACGTTTTGCGGCCATTGCCAAGGAGGTCGACGCGCTGTTTATGGTGGATATGGCTCATATAGCGGGGCTTGTGGCCGCCGGGCTGCATCAAAACCCCTGCGAGTATGCCGATATAGTTACCACAACCACACACAAAACACTGCGCGGCCCGCGCGGCGGCCTTATCCTGTGCCGCGAGGAGCACGCAAAAGCCATAGACAAGGCCGTTTTCCCCGGCAATCAGGGCGGCCCGCTCATGCATATAATCGCGGCCAAGGCCGTTTGTTTCGGCGAAGCGCTGGAGGACGGATTTAAGGATTATCAGAAACGCATAATCGAAAATGCCGCTGCGCTGGCCGAGGGCCTGAAAAAGCGCAAGGTAAACCTCGTTTCTAACGGCACGGACAATCATCTTATGCTGATAGACCTGCGCGGTACCGAGGTCACGGGCAAAGAGCTGGAGCACCGGCTGGACGAAGTGAATATAACGGCTAATAAAAATACCGTGCCGGGTGAGCCTCTGTCGCCCTTTGTCACGAGCGGCGTGCGTCTGGGCACCCCCGCCGCGACCACGCGCGGCTTCGGCCCCGCCGAAATGGACAAAATCGCCGAATGCATCGCCAAGGCCATATTCGATTTTGAAAACAGCCGCGATGATATAAAGGCCGCCGTTTCTGAAATGTGCGCGCGCTTTCCCCTGTATAAATAATTGCGGATTGCAGACGCAATCCAAATTGGTGGTATTCCTATAAATTACATTTTATTAGATCTTGAATGGAACAGTGCCTACAGTCGTAAGCTGGGGCGGTTTATGAATGAAATTCTCGAAATCGGCGCGGTAAAACTTAGCGACGATTTGGAGCATATTTCCGATTTTTCCTGTGTGGTGCGTTCGCAGCTCACGGGTAAGGTTCGTAATTTCGTAAAAGAACTCACCTCGATAAGCAACGAAGAAATGTCCGAGGGCCTGCCGTTTAATGAGGCGTTTACGCAGTTTTGCTACTGGCTGGACGATGGAAACCCCTATGTGATAATCACCTGGAGCAATACCGATTTGTATGTGCTGCTCGAAAATTATCGTGTGTTTGAGGGTATAAATACCATTCCGTTTTTACAAATGTACGCCGATTTGCAGCGGTATATCCAGCATATCATTGCCGTGCCCGGCCGCGGTCAGATAAGCCTGGCGTCGGCCTGCGAAATGATGAGCATAGAAATAGGCGATCTTTCGCTGCACCGTGCGCCTGACGACGCTGCGCTTTGTGCACGAATATTGAAAAACCGTTTTGACCGCGACCGGTTTAACGCCTATATCAGCGTAACCGACAGTGCTTTTTACGGTCGTATGGCCTTTAAAAAGCATTTTATCATTGACCTTAATGATCCCGATATAGACCAAACAGCCTTTGATTTTTGCTGTCCTCAGTGTAAGGAGCCTCTCGCCCGAAAGGGGCGGCTGTGGCTGAAAAGCTCGGCCTTCAATGGCAGGTACATCTGCGCCGGCTGCAGTGATGAATATATCGGTACAGTGCGTTTTCGCCGTACCTACGACGATACTATTATAAAGCGGTCGATCAACCGCACCGAGAGCCGCGCGAAAAAAACAAAGCGTGCAGACGAGGTCGATCAGGCTGTGTCTGAACAGGCCCAGAAGGAAGAATCAAACGTGCCGGCCGCCGATAAAGAGTAATAAAAAGCCCCTTTCGTCATTATGATTGTGATGGAGGGGATTTTTTTATGCTCGATTTTTTGCACAGCTTGGTTTGGGGAATACCAACGGCGGCGCTTTTGTGCGCAGCCGGGGCGTTTTTGCTCGTCAAAATCAAATTTCTGCCGCTGATAAGGCCGTTGTATGTAACAAAGCGCACCTTCGGGCGGCTGTTTTCGCGGCGCGAGGGCGTATCGCCCTTTGCCGCCATGGCCACAGCGCTCGGCGGAACTATCGGCACAGGCAACATAGTGGGTGTGGCCACGGCGCTGACGCTGGGCGGCGCAGGCGCTATATTCTGGATGTGGATATCGGCTGTTCCGGGCATGGCCACAAAATACGCCGAGGTTTTTCTGGCCGTTAAACATCGCCGTCCCGACGGTGAGGGCGGCTTTAAGGGCGGCCCGATGTATGTAATAACCCATGGCATGGGAAGCGGCTTTCGGCCGCTGGCCGCGATTTTTTCGGTGCTGTGTATAGCGGCCTCGTTCGGCATAGGCAATACCGTGCAGATAAATTCGGCGGCCGACGCGCTTAACGGCAGCTTTGGGCTTAACCGTACGGCTGTGGGCGCTGCTGCCGCTATTATAGTGTTGATATGCGCCTCGGGCGGAACAAAGCGCATAGCCGGTTTGGCCGGAGTGCTGGTACCCTTTATGGCTGCACTGTATATAGCGGGCTCGCTGGCCGCTGTAGGCGGCCATATGGGCCGTATTCCCGGCGCGCTAGGCGAGATAGTGTCGGGCGCATTCGGGCTGAGGCCCGCCGCCGGAGGAATAGCCGGGTTTGGTCTGGCGGCGGCTGTCAGGGCAGGAGTATCACGCGGAATATTCACAAACGAAGCTGGCATGGGCAGTGCACCTATAGCCCATGCAAGCGCCGCCAGCACGCCGCACGAACAGGGCTGCTGGGGCATTATGGAGGTTTTTATCGACACAATAGTGGTGTGTACTTTAACGGCGCTGGTCATACTAACGTCGGACGTATGGCAATCGGGAACACTGCCGGACGGCGCACGCCTGACCTCGGCTGCATTTGCTGAAAGTCTGGGCGGATGGAGCGAGGCGTTTTTGGCTGTGGCCGTTTCGCTTTTCGCGTTTGCTTCGGTTTTGGGCTGGTCGCATTATGGCAAAACGGCCGTGCGCTTTCTTTGGGTGCGCCCTGCGGCCGGCCGCGTGTACATGGCGCTGTTTGCGGCGGCCATGATAGCGGGAGCAAACATAGCTATGGGCACCGTTTGGGCGGCGGCCGATATACTAAACGGGCTGATGATATTTGTAAATATGCTGCCAGTTATTATGCTTTCCGGTGAGCTCGATTGCGCGGGAGGAACGCGCCCCAAAAAGAAGCATATTGCAAAATAATTACCCTTGTAGTTTTGGCAGCATTGTGATATCATGTGAATAATTATTCGTACTTGGCGAAAGGAATGGTATCAAGAATGAAAAATATACCCGTTGTAAAGGTTGGCGTGGTTGCGGTCAGCCGCGACTGCTTCCCCCAATCGCTTTCAAAGTCCCGCCAGGCGGCGGTTTTGGAGCAGTGCCGCGCGCAGAATGTAAACGCCGTAGGCATTGACTGTATTGTGGAAAATGAAATCGACGCTGCTGCCGCGCTGAAAGAGCTGCAAGACAAGCAGTGCAACGCGCTGTGCATATTTTTGGGCAATTTCGGGCCGGAAACGCCCGAAACACTGATAGCGCAAAATTTTGGCGGTCCCGTTATGTGCGCCGCCGCCGCTGAGGAAAGCGGCAGCACGCTGATAGACGGGCGCGGTGATGCATACTGCGGTATGCTGAACTTCAGCTATAATATGGGACTGCGCAACATCAAGGCCTATATTCCCGAATATCCCGTGGGCACGGCCGATGAGGTTGCCGGCATGATAGGCGATTTTGTGCCTGTGGCCCGTATTCTGCTCGGAATCAAATCGCTCAAAATTTTCGCGTTCGGGCCGCGGCCTATGGACTTTTTGGCCTGCAATGCGCCTATAAAGCCGCTGTATAACCTCGGCGTTGAGATTCAGGAAAACAGCGAGCTCGACCTTTTTGCATCATATAACGCCCATGCGGGCGACAGCCGCATTGCCGGCCTGACGGCCGAAATGGCAGCAGAGCTTGGCGCGGCCAACAAAATGCCCGGCATATTAGAACGCTTGGCGCAATATGAGCTGACGCTGACCGACTGGATGGATAAAAATATGGGCATGTCGTCTTATGCCGCCTTTGCCAACAAATGCTGGCCTGCATTTCAAACCGAATTTAAGTTTGTGCCCTGCTATGTAAATTCGCGTTTCTCCTCTAATTTGATCCCCATAGCCTGCGAAACCGATATTTTCGGCGCGCTTTCGGAATATATAATTGCCTGCGCAACAGAAGTTCCGCCCACACTTTTGGATATTAACAATAGCGTTCCAGCCGACCTGTATAAGGAAGGCATCGCCGGAAAATTTGATTATTCAGCAAAGGATGTTTTCATGGCATTCCATTGCGGAAATACGCCGATATGCCATATGACCGAGCCGCAGATGAAGCATCAGCTAATTATGAAACGCTGCCTCGAGCCGGACAGCGAGCCGGACATAACGCGCGGCACGCTTGAAGGCGACATAAAGCCGGGCGAGATAACCTTCTTCCGGCTGCAAACCTCGGCCGATTGTCAGCTGAAATCCTATGTGGCCGAGGGCGAGATACTGCCCGTGCGCACGGGTTCGTTCGGTGCCATAGGCATATTTGCCATTCCCGAAATGGGCCGGTTTTACCGGCATGTGCTCGTTGAAAAGCAGTATCCGCATCATGGCGGCGTAGCCTTCGGCAAGGCCGGCAAGGCTATATATTCGGCGCTCAAGCTGCTGGGCATTGAGGATATAGCTTACAACCAGCCGAAATCTCTGCCATATCCCGCGGAAAACCCGTTTTAGGCGTTAATTTTTTATAAATCCCCGCCATTAAAAACCGGCGGGGATTTTTTTGCGTTTCGGGCTTGACTTATGGAACAGAAATATTATAATAAAAATGTAAGTTTTACAATGAACGCTGCGACGAAAAACACAAACGAAAGGTGAACCCAAAAATGGCAAAAAAACAATTTAAGGCAGAATCCAAACGGCTGATGGAGCTGATGATTCACTCCATCTATACCCACAGGGAGATTTTTTTGCGCGAGCTTATATCGAATGCAAGCGATGCGTGCGACAAGCTGTATTATCACAGCCTGACCAACGATAAAACGGGCATTTCGCGCGATGATTTTAAAATCAGCCTCACTCCCGATATGCAGGCGCGTACGCTTGTTTTGTCCGATAACGGTGTGGGCATGACTAAGGACGAGCTGGAAAACAATCTGGGCACGATAGCCAAAAGCGGCTCGCTCGACTTTGTGAACAAGAACGAAACGGGCGACGAGATAGATATCATCGGTCAGTTTGGCGTGGGCTTTTATTCGGCTTTTATGGTTGCCGAGAGGGTGGAGGTTGTCAGCCGCGCGGCGGGCTCGGCCGAGGCCTGGAAATGGTGCTCTAACGGTGCCGACGGCTATACAATAGACTCCTGTGAAAAGCAGGATGCAGGCACTGAAATCACGCTGCACATCAAGCCCGACACCGACGAGGAAAAATACGGCGAATTTTTGGATAGCAACAGGCTGAGAAGCATTATCAAAAAATATTCCGATTATATCCGGTATCCCATTTTGCTGCCTCTGGAAAAAAGCCGCAAAAAAGAGGATAGCCCGGAGGACAAGCCCGAATGGGAAACCTATACCGAAATCGAGACGATAAACAGCATGATTCCGCTTTGGAAAAAGCAAAAAAAAGAGGTTACAGAAGAGGAATACAACCAGTTTTATAAGGAAAAATTTCACGATTATGAGAACCCGCTAAAGGTGGCGCATCTGTCCACCGAGGGCGCGGCAACCTATAATGCGCTGCTGTATATCCCGGCTAAAACGCCCTACGATTATTACACGCGCGAATACGAAAAGGGGCTTCAGCTTTATGCCAGTGGCGTTATGATAATGGAAAAATGCGCCGATTTGCTGCCCGATCATTTTGGATTTGTAAAGGGACTGGTCGATTCGCAGGATTTATCGCTGAATATTTCGCGCGAGATGCTGCAGCACGACAGGCAGCTAAAGGCGATATCTGCGCATCTGGAAAAGAAGATAAAATCCGAGCTGGAAAACATGCTTAAAAACGAGCGCGAAAAATACGAGCAGTTTTTCGCCCAGTTTGGCCGCACGATAAAATACGGCCTGTATAACGGGTTTGGCATGAACAAGGCGCTGCTTCAGGACCTGCTCGTGTTCCAGTATTCGGGCGAGGGCGAAACAACAACGCTTGCCGAATATGCCGAACGTATGAAGGACGGCCAAAAGTATATCTATTATGCCTGCGGCGAGTCGGCCGCGCAGATAAAAAGGCTGCCGCAAACCGAGGCCGTGCTCGACGAAGGGTATGAAATAATCTTCCTTACCGACGATGTGGACGAGTTTGTCATGAAGATTATACAAAGCTATGACGAAAAGGAAATTCGCTCGGTTTCAGATGCCGACATAGGCCTCGATGACGAGCCGATCGGCGACGAAAACAAGGACATGCTCGAATACATTGCTAAGGCGCTGGACGGCAAGGTGAAATCTGTTAAGGTTTCCCGCCGCCTGAAAACCCACCCGGTTTGTCTGGCTAGCGAGGGAGGCGTTTCCATCGAGATGGAAAAGGTGCTAAACGCTATACCCGACGCAAATGGCGGCGTTTCGGCCGAAAAGGTGCTCGAGCTGAACGCGGGTCACGCGGTTTTTGCGCGGCTGGTTTCGCTTTTTGAAACGGATAAGGAAAGACTTTCGGAATATGCTGGGCTGCTGTATACGCAGGCCCTGCTGATAGAGGGACTGAGCATTGAAGACCCGGTAGAATTTTCAAACCGTATTTGCGGACTTATGGCGGGCGAATAATAAAGTCTACACAATGCTACCCCGATACGCGGCAAAGCCGCGTATCGGGGCGTTTTTTATTGCGGCCAGTCGTCCCCATCGTTCATAACAAATACACTGCTTGTAATGCTGGCATCTTCGATGCCGTCAGAAAGTTTTATGGTCAGGGTGCATTTTCCGTAGCTGATACCTTTCACCATAACGGCGTTGCCGTCAAACTGCGATACCACCTGAGCTACATCGGGATTATTCGAGGTGACAGTGATATAAGGATTAAATTCGTCTATTATGTGGCCTAAATACAAATGAATCGGGAAGGCCTTTGTTTCGCCGGGCTTTACAATAAAGGTTTTTATGGTTGAGATGGGGATTTTTTCGGAGTTAACCTGTGACGAAGTGGAGAACATTGATGAGCCGTAATCCGACGAGTTGGGGGAGGGGTAAGAACTTGCGCCCCAGTTTTCGTATAGGGATATCGCGCTGGAGCTTTGCGGGGTTTTACCATCCGGAGAGTAGGTGAGAATTATTGTCTGCTTGTTTATCTCAGCGGATATTTGCATTTCGGTCAGGGCGTCCTGCGAGATATACAATTTGCCGCCCACCTTGATATATTTAGGATACACTTCATCGGTCGGCTCGTGATATTGCGTGCCCGTGATTTCGCATAGCTGCTTCATATCAAAGTATAAAATTGAAGGACGATTGAGCAGCTCATCATTGCTAAAGAAAATAAACATAGGGCCAGGCCGGAAATATATATTGTTTATATATATTTCCCGCATGTTTGCGTCCGATAGAAACACGCCGTGTTCATTGTCCTTGGCGGTGATGTTCATCTCCAGCTCGTGATGCAACAGGTCTTCTATGGTTACGGGGTTTTCCCGTGCCATGGCTTTGTCCAGCGGAAGCGAATCGCCGTTTAAAAACTCCAAAACTATCTTGGTTTTGTCGGACGGTAGGTAATATTCGTAAAATTCGTCCTCAAAAAGCTTGCTTATGCTGCTGGGGCTGCCGGTTTCATCATATTCGTAGTTTATTGTAAAAATCTGGTGCGGCGCGTTTTTAATAGCCAGCGCCTTGTCAACAAGCACGGCAAACTTGCCAAGAGACTCGCCATATTCGCGCACATCGCGCAGCCCGATAAATCCGGCTGCGGCAGCTTTGCCGCCGGGATTGCCCGCACGGCGATATTGCCTGGCGGAGAAGGAGGACGTGATTACAGTGTTAATGTCGAGATTATCAAGTAGCGTCTCGTCGCCAAATCTGAAGGTTACCGTTTCGAGGTCGTCAAACAGGCCGAACAGCAGCATGGCATTGCACAAAAGCGCATCGTCGTTGCCGGGCTGGTGGTATTGCCGTGCTGTTTGCTCTGTAGTACAGCAATATACAACGAGATGAAAAGGCTCGCCTTTTTGAAGCCCGACATATTCGGCTTCGGACAAAGAGGCATAAAGAAAGGTGAATGCCGAAGCAGTGGAGTCAACCTCATCTATAGTGGGCAATAAGGGTACAAGTTCTTTGAGATTAATTATACTGGAATTGGGGTCGAATTCGGGCGTTCTGTATTTATACAGCTTTTCGGCCAGTGCAGCCGCCTCGGCCGAAACGGCACCATCCGGGAAATCTGAGTCGCTCGTGCCGCTGGTTACGGTTTTTGTGGTGTCCTTGAAAATGGATATATCATACTTGCTTAAAGCAAACAGCGAGCCTATGATAACGGCGGCGGCAAGGCTAATGGCGGCGAGCACGCGCAGCGTGCCGTGCGTGCTGAAACGCGGTTTTTCTCGGACGTTTATGGGCGCTTCTTCCAGCTCGGCCCAAAAATCGCCGCATTCGTCCGGCATCTGCCGGCGAATATCGGATATAAGTTTTTTGTTTTTCATAGCAGTGTTTCCCTTCTCCGCGCGGCAAAAAATCAAAAACCGGACTGTTCATTCCGCGCGGAAATGAGCAGGAAGTGTATTGTTTGTTCTCTGTGTTCGGCGTGGGGATACGGCGTCGCAGACGCGAGCGCCGGAGGTGCGCTTTGCACGGCGGATTTTTTTATCCGCCGGGGCTTTCCTGATAAAATGTCTTTAGCTTGCGTATGGCGTAGCCGTATTTCGACCGCACGGCTATGTAGGATATGTCGAGAACCCTGGCGATTTCGGTTTGTTTAAACCCTGCAAAAATAAACAGCACAACAATTTGCTTTTCCAGATGGTTCAGCCGGTCGAGAGCCTCGTATACAAGAACTTTTTCGTCCGGGATAAACCGGTCGCCGCAAAAGGTTTTGAAATAGTCGGCATCGGTCGGGATATCGCGGCTGTTTCGTTTGAGAAAATCCATGCACAGATTTCGGGTTATGGTGAATATCCAGGCCCTGGGGTTGCTGTTTGGTTTATAATTGGCTGCGCAGCTCATTATTTCCAAAAAGGTTTGCTGGGCAATATCCTCGGCGTCCGAACGGCGCCTCAATAGCGTCAGCGAAAACAGGTATATGGGCTGTTTCAGGCTGACATAAAGTTCGCGCAGACAGACGCGGTCGCCCATTGCCACACCGCACAGGCAACGATCCAGTTCTTTTCGGGACATTTCAGGCATCCACACCACTCCTCTCTGCTTATATATCTTTTTGAAAGAGGCGTTTGCATAATTTTTTTGAAATTTATTTTAAAAGCAGGGAAATTTCCGCCTTTTGGGGCGTTTTCTCTGCCGCTAAAACATCGTTTTTTTCGGAAAGCTCGGGCTTCATTTCTGGCATGTTGGGCCAAAATTTTGCCGGACACAGGTTGCGCTTGCAGCGCGGATTTTCGCGCTCTTTTATGCCTATGGCGTCATAAAAGCCGCGCCACAGGCGCATGTAGTGCGCCTCGTTAGGTCCGAGTTTGGGTAGCTCGGCGCTGTGAACATCGGCTATATGCCAGCCCTTGCCGGCATATAGGCCGGCTATGCCGCGTGTTTTATCGTGGATTATAAAGGGCATGGCATAGCCGAACCTATCAACAAAATGGGGCATTATCACTGGCAGCACATTGTTATCTGGCGTTATGGCCGAGTAATAAACCCCGCCCTCCATCTCGTTAAACCGCACAAAGCCCTTTAGCAAATGCGCCTCGCGGTTTACGCGGAATTCCATCTTGTGTACAGCAGCCACATGTTCATCGGTGAGGTGGTTTATTAAAGTGCGGCCGTTTTTTAGCGAAAAACCAAGCCTTATGTAATGGTAAAGCTCGGTTTCCTTGCTTTCCTCATACGACAAAAAAGCGCACCATATCTTTTGGTACACCAGCTCGCCCAGCTTGTTTTGTATTCCCTGCGCAACCCGCGCTGCGTTGGTTTCGTCGGTTTCTATGTGCATCACGGTTTCGGTAAATGTGGCCTGCAGGCATTCCTCTACAGCGATGCGAATAACATTGTGTTTATTATAAAAGGCGGAAAAGACGGCTGAAAGCCAGCCTTCAAATGTTCCGTCGTAGATGTATGTTATTTCGGTTTTTGCCGGCATTTTTGTTTCCTCGTTTCGCTTATCGTGGGTGGTTTTGGGTCTTTGTCTGCGCTTGGCGCAAAACAGGGGCGGCGGCGAGGCCGCCCCTGAATAAATCACAGCTGCCCCGTCAGGCTTTTCACATTGTCCGCAATTGTGGGCAGGTGCCTGTCAAACAGGCTCATTTGCCGCACCTCGCCCGGCACCAGCCCGCTGCCGGGCGAGCGGCGCGTGTCGGCCGTGAGATTTTGATATATAAAGGAAAAATCAAACTTAACGGCCGGGTGATATTTTCCGTCGCAGGTTATGAAATAAACGGCCCGCTTCAGCACTATGTTGAGCTTTTTTAGGTGGTCGAAGTTCAGCTTTGTTGTGCGGCGCGCTGCTATAATGCGCTGTGCGCCCGTTGTGCCGATACCGGGAACGCGCAGCAGCTCGGATATATCGGCTTTGTTTATCTCGATAGGGAACCGCTCTAAATGCCGCACAGCCCAGTTGCATTTCGGGTCTAAAAAGGGATCTAGCGTGGGGCATTGCTCGTCCAAAATTTCGTCGGCCTTAAAGCCGTAAAAACGCAGCAGCCAGTCGGCCTGATAAAGCCGGTGCTCGCGCAGCAGGGGCGGCGGCACATCGCGCGGCAGCAGGGCATGGGTGCCGACGGGCACATAGGCCGAGTAAAAAACCCGTTTCAATGAATACTTTTTGTACAGGCTTTCGCTCAGCCGCACAATCTGCAAATCGGTGTCGGGTGTTGCGCCGATAATCATTTGCGTGCTTTGGCCGGCCGGCGCAAATTTTGGCGGCTTTTTGTACACGGCCAGCTCGTATTTGTTTTCGGTTATACGGTCGCGTATCAGCCCCATAGGTTTTAATATTGCGCTTTTTGGCTTGTCGGGAGCCAGAATGTTGAGCGATTTTTCGCTCGGCAGCTCTAAATTAACGCTCATGCGGTCAACCAGCATACCCATCTGGTCTATCAGCGCCTGGTCGGCGCCGGGAATGGCCTTAGCGTGAATATAGCCGCTGAAGCGGTATTTTGTGCGTATTATATCAACCGTGCGTATCATTTGCTCCATAGTATAATCGGGGTTTTTTATAACGCCGCTGCTTAAAAATAGACCCTCGATATAATTGCGCTTGTAAAAATTTATGGTCAGGTCGGCCAGCTCATCGGCCGTAAATGTGGCGCGCGGCACATCGTTTGAACGTCTGTTGCTGCAATATTGGCAGTCGTATATACAGGCGTTGCTCATAAGCACCTTTAGCAGGGAAATGCAGCGTCCGTCGGCGGCGAAGCTATGGCATATTCCACAGCCGACAGCCGAGCCCATAGTGCCCTTTTGGCCGCTGCGGTCGCTGCCCGACGAGGTACAGGCCACATCGTATTTAGCGGCCGAGGTAAGTATTTCCAGCTTTTCGTATATATCCACAACGCCACCCCTTACAACAAAACAAACATTCTTTCTAATTCGATTGTAGCACAGATGTTTTTGTTTGTCAAGGGGTAAACGAAACAAATTTTCAGATATTGCAAACAAAGGGCGGAACAAAAAATAAAATAGTTGCAAAAACCTGCGCAGAGTGATATTATAATGTAACCAAAAGTATAAAGGCAGGTGGACAGCGATATGTCGAGCGAACCTAATCCCCGAAGTATCGTTTTACATAGCCGGCGCGTGAATTGCGTCCGGTACCGGTGTGTACTGTCCAAAAGCCGCTGAGCCGTGTTTTTGAATGTTTGAACGTGCACGCCTATAAAAAGGAGTGTGCGTTTTTTTGATCAGTTTTTATAAAACCACTGGCGGAGTTATGCGCAAAATAGAAGCATTGGAAGAGGACTGCTGGGTCAGCGCTGTAGCTCCGACCGATGAGGAAATCAGCTTTTTGCAGGATGAGCTGGGCATAGCTGAAGAATTTGTGAATGCCGCGCTGGACGAAGAAGAGGCCGCCCATGTTGAAAACGAAGACGGCCAGACGCTGATTATCATGGATATACCTATGTCGGAAAAATCGGACAGCGGCGTTAATTATGCTACGCTGCCCATGGGAATAATAGTGACCGATAATCATATAGTAACCGTTTCACTGCGCGAAAATATCGTTATACGTGATATGACGGCCGGGCTTGTGAAAAATATCAACACCAAATTCAAGACCGAATTTGTGCTTTATTTGCTGCTGCGCATGGCCACAAGGTTTTTGCAATATCTTCGCCAGATAGACAAGCGTACGGTGTTTTTAGAGCGCCAGCTGCGCAAATCCATGCGTAATAAAGAGCTTATACAGCTCATGGATTTGCAGAAATCGCTCGTGTATTTTCAAACATCGCTGAAATCTAACGAGAGTGTGCTTGAAAAAATCACGCGCGGACGTTACATTAAAATGTATGAGGATGATCATGACCTGCTTGAGGACGTGCTTATTGAAATCAAGCAGGCTCTTGAGATGTGTAATATTTATTCCAGTATTCTTTCGGGCACTATGGATGCTTTTGCTTCGGTTATTTCCAATAATCTTAACATAGTGATGAAGCTTTTGGCGTCCATTACGATAATTATGGCCATACCCACAATGGTTTTTAGCTTTTACGGCATGAATATAGGCGACGGAATGGAAAGCGCGGGCCTGTTTGGCGCCGGAAGCATATTTATACCTGTTGCCATTTCGGCGGTTGCTACGCTGGTGGCTGCTATTGTGCTTTATAAAAAAGACCTGTTCTGATAAAAGGAGGCGGCAAAATGGGCGGCAATCTCTTTCATTTGGGTTTTGAGACCCGGGATGTAAACGCGAAATACGCCATTCTGCCCGGTGATCCTGGGCGGGTTGCTGCCATTGCGGAGCGGCTTGACAATGCGTACGAACTGGGCAACAGCCGCGAATACCGCAGCATGCAGGGCATGCTTTTGGGCCGGCCTGTGGTTGTGTGCTCTACGGGGATAGGCGGGC
>JGI994J12354_10004008_pt1 | contig 13459 bp, 13 predicted proteins | sample IntmicLarv3ML3BL_FD_12354 | JGI IMG/M metagenome (IMG submission 12354)
CGTTCGAGACTATTTAACCGCTTTTCCACCTTAATGATATTAATATGGGAGCTCGAACGGAGGCAATGGCTGTCAAGCCGTCTTTGAACGGAAGGCAAAAGTTGTCGCCGAAGCACCCACCTTCAGACCGAAGGTAGACACAAGCAACCTAACAAGACGGCGCATGTGGAGTCTTTTTTTTACAATGAAAAACTTCGCAAAAACTTGGGCTTGGCTTCCTCAAATGTATTTTATACAGGGGCTACCTAATGCCATTTGCACAAGTGTGGCTATTGTTTTTTATACGATGCTAGGAGTCGGGGTAGGGAAAACTGCGGTAATCACAAGCGTGATTTATTTGCCTTGGGTTTTGAAAGCTTTATGGGCTCCATTTGTCGACTCATATTCGACAAAAGCAAAATGGGTAAAATCTTTTGCGATAGTTTTAAGTTCATTATTTTTGATATTAGCACTATCTCCATTTTTTGAATCTTGGGTTATGATTAGCATGACTTGCTTTTGGATTTTAGCATTTGCATCTGCAACCTATGATGTCGCTGCAGACGGCTATTACATGCTAGCTTTAGACGAAGAATCACAAGCATTTTTTGTCGGAATCAGAAGCTCTTTTTACAGACTCGCAGTGATATTTGGCGCAGGTGGATTACTTTTAATTTGTTCCTTTTTTATAAAGAAATATGACATGTCCGCAAAGTCGGCATGGAGTTTATCTTTTGTGATTTGCGCAGTTTTAGTTTTTGTTTTGTCCTTGCTAATGTTTGTGTTTATGCCGAAAGCAAGCGCAGACAAAAATGTGAAATGTGAATCTATAAAAAATATTTACAAAACTTTTTACGAAACTTATAAAAGTTTTTTCGCAAAAAAACATATAATTTATATTTTGCTTTTTATTTTGTTTTACAGATTCGCGGAAGCTCAATTAGCAAAAGTAGCTCAACCATTTTTACTTGCCGAAAAATCTGTTGGAGGGCTTTCTTTAGATATTGGACAGCTTGGTTTAGCTTATGGAACATGTGGCGCTATTTCTCTTTTATTAGGCGGTATTTTAGGCGGCATATGGATTGCAAAAAATGGACTAAAATCTCAATTATGGTTGATGGCAATGTTCATGAATGTCCCAAATATTTTATACTTATTGATGGCGCATTATTTGCCAGAAAATTTTTATTTGATTTCATTTTTTGTGTCTTTTGAACAGTTCGGATATGGGTTTGGTTTCGCTTCATACATGACATTTATGATAGTTGTTTCTGCAGGTGAAAATAGAACATCACAATATGCGATATTAACTGCATTTATGGCTTTGGGCTTTATGCTCCCAGGATTCTTTGCAGGCTACACGCAAGAATATTTAGGCTACTATGGATTCTTTATTTGGTTGATGATTGCAACTGCTGTTTCTTTTGCGGCGACATATTGTGCTCACAAAGCGCTAAGATAATTTTTGCAAAAATTCAAAAAGACTTGCCGCCTTTTTTTCGCTGATTCCATCAACATTTGACAAGTCTTCAATGCTCGCTTTTTTCAAATCATTTATAGAACCAAAGTGTATGAGAAGTTTTGATTTTGTTTTCTCACCAAGACCTTTGAAATCATCTAAAATACTTTCTTTGATTTTTTTGCTGCGAAGTTGAGCATTGAAAGAATTTGCGAATCGATGGGCTTCATCTCGCAGACGTTGTAAAAGTTTTAATCCCTCATTATTTTTAGGCAATTTGATTTCGGAAAAATCTTCCGCCAAGACTATAGTTTCTTCGCGTTTTGCCAGTCCAATAATTTTTTTTGGATAACGATTAATATGAGCAAAGGCATGCAATGTTGATGAAACCTGACCTACGCCACCATCTATCAAAAGCAAATCAGGGAAATCTTTGATTTTTGAATAGCGTCTGAACACAACTTCATTCATAGCTTTGAAGTCGTCATTGCCTATAAATGATTTGATTTTAAAGTGTCTATATTTTGATTTTACGGGAAGTCCATTTTTGAAATGCACCATTGACGCAACGCAAAAACTTCCTGAAATATGAGAGATATCAAAACACTCCATAGTGTTTGGTTCTTCGCTTAAATGCAGGGCTTTTTGAATTTCTTGCATTCCAATCAAAGCGCGTGATTTGCTTGTGTATGCAGGTGAACTCAATGTCTCGCTTTTCTTATTCATCGCTAGCGAATGTTTAATTGCAGAAATATTATCGCGCAATTTTGCAGCTTTCTCAAAGTTCAAAGCTTCGCTTTCTTTTTGCATTTCGAGAGTGAATTTTTCAATCAAATTTTTTGATTCACCTTGTAAAAAGTTTATCGCGTTTTCAACTCTTTCAAGATATTCTTTTTGCGAAACTTTATTAGGCAAAGAATAAATATCTGCACGCGCATCGTCGTATAGAATGTAGGAATCATCAAACTTCTTTGGATGAGCATCAGAACTTATAATACCAAATTTTTTCTTCAATAAAGACAACATTTGTCTGATTTTTTGCGAGCTTACGTATGGACCAAAATAAAGAGAATTATCATCTTTTCTTGTTCTGCATAAAGTGAAAGTAGGCAAGTCCCTAAAAAGTTCCACACGCAAAAGCAAAAAATTTTTATTATCTTTTAAATCAGAATTATATCTTGGCTTCCACTCTTTAATCAGCTTGCTTTCTAGGATTAAAGCCTGTGCTTCGCTTTTTGTTTCTATATAATCAACATCGCAAACACTCTCTTTCAAGCTCGCAATTTTTGCGTTATATGCACTGCGCTTGCTATGAAAATATTGAGCAACACGCTTTTTTAAATTCAATGCTTTACCTATATAAATCACTTGCCCGAAAGTATCGCGCATTATGTAAACGCCCGACTTGCTTGGCAAAGTTCGGAGTTTTTCTTTAAGCGATGGGCTCGACATTTATAAAAAAGAAAGTTGTGAGTTATTATCACCCTGAGTTTTTTTACGCTCTTGTCTTGCTTTAGGATTTTTTGAAGATTCAAGTTTATTTACAACAATATTGCCTTCGGTCTCGAGATTTTCAAGAACTTCATTTGCTCTTTCAATGACCTCAATAGGAAGTCCCGCGAGTCTTGCAACTTGTATCCCGTAAGATTTATCTGCGGCTCCGTGCTCGATTGTGCGAACGAAAAGAATAGAATCATTCCACTCCCTTACGCAGACTCTATAGTTAACCAATCTTTCAAGCAAGCCTTCAAGTTTTGTCAACTCATGATAGTGCGTCGCAAATAAAGTTTTTGGTCCTGATGAAGATTCTTTATGTAAATATTCAATCACTGCCCAAGCAATACTAAGTCCATCATAGGTGCTTGTGCCACGACCAATTTCGTCGAGAACAATTAGTGATTTATTTGTCGCATTATTTAAAATATTTGCAGTTTCGTTCATCTCCACCATGAAAGTGGAATTGCCTCGAGAGAGTTCATCAGAAGCTCCAACACGGCTAAATACACGGTCTACAAGACCAATCGCGCATTGTCTTGCGGGAACAAAACAACCTATTTGTGCTAAAATCACAATCAAAGCAACTTGTCTTATGTATGTGGATTTACCTGCCATATTAGGACCTGTAATCAGAGCAATTTGGTCTTTGGAAGATGATAAAAATGTGTTGTTTGGCACAAAAGATTCTGTGCGAGACAAGCCCATTTGGTCTTTGCGCAACATCTGTTCGATAACAGGGTGACGTCCTTGTTCTATCGAAATTTCGTCGAATTCATTTATTGTAGGACGCGCATAATCATACTCTCTTGCGAGTTTTGCAAAAGAACTCAAGACATCGACAATTGCTATCACATTTGCGGAATCAAAAACTTCATCAGAATGTTGTAAAACTTTTTGAATTATATCTTCAAAAATTTCCGCTTCACGAGCCTTAGCATTTTCTTCCGCATTTAAAATTTCAGTTTCTTTTTCACGCAAAAGTTCAGTGGTGTAGCGTTCCGCAGATGTGAGTGTTTGACGGCGTATATAATCTTCTGGAACCAAGTTCAAGAAAGATTTTGTCACTTCTATTGAATATCCGAATGCGCCATTGAATCTAATTTTTAGATTTTTAATTCCTGTTCTCTGCTGTTCTTGAGATTCAAAATTAGCGAGCCAATTTTTTGAGTTAGAACTTAAATTACGATAGTAATCCAGCTTTTCATCGAATTCTTCACGAATTACAGAGCCATCTTGAATCTTAGAAGGCAAGTCGTCTTGCAGCGCTTTTTTCAAATAAGAAATAAGGTCTTTGCATGAATGGATTTTTTTTGCGAGAGAACGACACTCTGTGGAAGAAGATTCTTCTAACAATTTTTTGATAGGCGCAAATTCTGAAATACTCGCAAGTATAGCACCAAGTTCACGTGGATTTCTGATTCGATTTTGAAGTCTTCCAAGAATACGAGGCAAATCTTTTATGCGAGAAATTGCGTCAGAAATTTTTTCAGCAGACACAGTGTCTTTTATAAATTCAGTGACAACGTTTTGCCTAAAAGAAATCTCTTCTATATTAACAGAGGGGGCAGCCAAGTAAGATTCTAACAGACGCGCGCCTGCGGCACTTTTTGTTTTGTCGATTACTCCCAGCAAAGAGCCTTCTCTAGTTCCGAAAGATGTTTTGAAAATCTCAAGATTACGCTGAGTCGCGCTATCAATGATCATGCAATTTTTATGCTGGAACATTTTTATAGAGCGCAAGTTTTGCGGCTTGCTACGCAAGTTTTCAGTTGCGTAATAAATTATAGCCCCCGCGCTACCTAGCCCTGAAAAGTCAGTAGTTAAGCCAAATCCAGTAAGCGAGCTTGTGTTAAGCGCTTGCAAGACCAAGTTAGATCCATAGCTAACATCAAAAATATAATCATGCAAAAGTGTGACAGGGCATAGGTCTAAAATATTTCTGAAAATTCCATGCCAAGCTATAAGATTAGGATTCTCTTTCCAAGTTTTCGAAGCCTCTTCAGGCAAGAGCATTTCGCGCGGATTATTTGCGCTCAATACAGGAAGAAAGTCCATAGGATTTTCAAAGTTTGATGTGAAAAATTCGCCTGTGCTTAAGTCTAACCAAGAAGCGCATAACTCTCCGAAGAAATTTATATCTACAGCAAAAATGTTATGACGCTCTTTATCTGAAAGTTGATTCTCATCAAGAGCAGTCCCCGGGGTCAAAATTCTGCTTATAGAACGTTTGACAAGTTTGCCTGCAGTAGCAGTTTCATCTTGTTCGCAAATTGCAACTTTGATTCCAGCGTCGAGAAGCTTAGGAATATATTGAGTCGCTGAATGATAGGGAATACCCGCCATTGGATAGTTCATTCTTTTAGTAAGAGTGATTCCAAGTACTCTTGACCCATTTATAGCGTCTTCAAAAAACATTTCGTAAAAGTCGCCGAGTCTAAAAAGAAGCATTGTGTCTTTGGGCAAGGAATTTTTTAGTTCCCAGTATTGTCCCATCATAGGTGTCTGTTTGGAGTCTTTTGACATTAAATATTAGTGAAAAGTATTTTTTTGAATTATTCAAATATTTATTTCAAAAATTTTTTTTAAAAATATTGTTGCAATTTAAAAGAGCTTTCATAATCTCACACTCTTTTAAAAATATCAGTGCAAGCCGAGCATTCAACTGCATGGTATTAGCTATTTATTAAAAAGGTAAGACATAATAAAATGAAACAGGTAAAACTTCAAGTAAAGATTCGCAAGGAAACAGGCAATAATACTGCTAAACGTTGTCGTAAAGTCGGTGGCATACCTGCCGTTATATACGGCGAAAGCGGTACAAAATCATTGACCGTAGATAAAATTGATTTCTCTAAAATCGAAAAATCAGTCATCGGTAAGGCTGTTTTGCTCGACTTGGAATATGATGACGGTTCAGAATCTCAATTCGCTGTTATTAAGAAAATAGACAGAAATCCCGTCACAGACGTTCCTTTGCATATTGACTTCTTAGAAGTTGTTCGTGGCAAACCTATGAATGCTGTTGTTCCTTTCCGCGTATTCGGTGAAAGCGTTGGCGTAAAGAACGAAGGCGGCGTTATCGAAGTTCATCACCACGAAGTTAAAGTTGTGTGCCGTCCAAGAGATTTGCCAGAAGAAATCGTGTTCGATATTACTGCTCTTAAGGTTGGCGAAATCGCAACTATTAAAGATTTACCAAAGGTTGAAGGCGTAGAATATCATGAATCTGCTGACAGAATTATGGTGACATGCTCTCTTACAAAATCTGCAACTGCTGAAAGTAATGAAACTAAAGCTGCAGCAGAAAATGAAGCAGCTAAAGCAGCTGAAGCCGCTAAGAAATAATTTTAAAATCGCCGCATGATTGACTGCGGCAAAAAGTTCTTTGATATGTCAATAAAGATAGCATTAGGTTTGCAAAATTCGCCCACGCAGTACGCTTTTACTAGGCACAATGTCGGGGCAATTATGCTTTCTACTTTTGCGGAAAAAAGAAATGCGCAATTTCAATATAACAAATATTGCGCGGCTTCTTTAGCAAAAGTTTCTGTGTCAGGAGTCGAGCTTTATTTAGTACGACTCGAAGGATACATGAATGAAAGCGGTGTGAATCTAAAAAATGTTCTTAAATTTTTAAAGTGCGATATTTCAAATTGCATTGTTCTATATGACGATGTTGGTTTGGATTTAGGACGCGTTAAAATTTCAGAAAATATTTCCGCAGGAGGTCATAATGGGGTTTCCGATATTATGGCGCATTGTGGAAATTCTTTCGCAAGACTTCGCATAGGTATAGGCGCGAAACCACATAAAAATATGGATTTAGCGGACTATGTGCTCGGACGTTTGAGTGATGAAGAAAAAACAGTTTTGCTATCTGCGACAAAAGTTGTGGATGAATCTTTCGAGTTGATTTGCTCAAATGGATTATCCGCAGCTCAAAATAAAATTAACCAATATAATAAAGATGAAAAATAATAAATACAGTGCAACATTTATCCTAGATACACGCGGTTATGAAGACAGCGTTGAGTCTCTTGTGGAAAAGCTCAAGCAACTCGTGGAAGCAGTTGGCGGCAAAGTGTCTGAAGTTGAAAATCTCGGACAAAAAGCTTTTGCTCGCGCAGTCGACCGCAAGTTCCCAAGCGGAATTTATGTACGCATCAATTATGAAGGTCCAGCAACTAGCGTAGCTGACATCAACGAAAAATTGCGCCTCGATAAAACTATCGACCGTGTAATGGTTCAAAGCGTCTAACTTTATAAAAAAAAGAATCCAATGTCATCGTACAATAAAGTCATATTGCTTGGGAATCTCACAAGAGACCCAGATACAAGGCAGACATCAAGCGGCACATTGGTATGTCGTTTGAGTGTTGCTGTAAACAGAAGCTTCACTGCAACTGATGGAACTGCTCGCGAAGAAGTTTGTTTTGTTGATGTGGAATGCTTTGGCAAAACTGCTGAAAATGTTTCTAAGTATTTTAGTAAAGGCAAACCTATCCTCGTTGAAGGCAGATTGCGTCAAGATACTTGGGACGACAAAACTACAGGACAAAAACGCTCTAAGCTTGTTATCGTTCTCGAAAGATTTGAGTTCGTTAATAGCGGTGGCGGTGCGCGTCATTCTGAAGATAGAGCTAGTCATAACGAATATGACCAATCGGCTCCTGCTGCAAGAGGCGGCAACAATTCAGCACGTGATATGCGTTCTGAAATGGAAGATGACGACGTTCCTTTTTAATAATTTCTAAAAATTAAATATAATAAATATTATGGCTACAACACAAGTATTGTTGATAAAACCAGTCGAAAATCTCGGCGGCGAAGGCGAACAAATTACAGTTAAAGCAGGTTATGCACGCAACTTTTTATTTCCACAAAAGTTGGCATTGCCTGTGAGTCGCGCAAATGAAAAACAGATTCAAGCTCTCTTAAAAGCAAGAGCTGTACGTGAAGCAAAAGAACTCGGAGATGCAACTGCTCTCAAAGAAAAGCTTGAAGCTATCAATGTTGCAATTGCTGTAAAAACAGGCGAGGGTGGCAAAATGTTTGGTTCCGTGACATCTGTTCAAGTATTGGAAAAGCTTGCGCAAAATGGAATTGAATTACCAAAGAAATCTATTCATATGCACCCTGTGAAAGAATTGGGCAAAAATATAGCTCAAATCAGACTTCACAAAGATGTTAAATTCGACTTTGAATTTGAAGTAGTTTCTGAGAATCCTCTTTGATTCTGAATATTTTTTAAAAGCGCATTTTATTAAAAATGCGCTTTTTTTGTCACTTATGCATGTGCGTGTGTTCTAAAGATTGCGAAGAATTTTTCTTCTTTTTAAACTCGATAGGATGCGCATATGCAAAGTTGATATATCATCTATAATAGTATACTTGACTAATGTATTACAGGTGAAATAGAATGGATGTTTTAAATTATATATAAATATAAGTCGCCTTAAGAAAAAAATGAAAAAATCGAGAATGGTGTTGTTATTTAGCGCTTTTGCGTCGGCATTGGCGGGAATATTATTTGGTTTTGATACCGCTGTAATAGCGGGCACTACAGCCACTATAAAAGAGTGCTATGCATTGACCGAAAATGAATTAGGATTTACTGTTTCCGTTGCGTTGATAGGTACTGTAATCGGAGCTATATTTGCTTCATATCCTAGCGACAAATGGGGCAGACGTGACTCATTAAAAATCACTGCATTTTTATTTTTCATATCCGCATTGTGGTGCGCTTTTGCTTGGGATTGGTATAGCTTGTTAGTAGCACGTTTCGTAGGTGGCTTAGGCATTGGAGCAGCATCTGTAATCGCGCCTGTGTATATTGCGGAAATCGCGCCAGCAAAGCGTCGTGGACTTTTTGTTGTGATGTTTCAAATGTGTATAGTTCTAGGCTTTTTGTTAGCATTTACATCTAATTATTTAGTGATTTTACAAGGCTTAAATCCTGTCAAATATGAATGGCGTGTCATGCTGGGTATTGAAATTTTCCCTGCGCTTTTATTTTGGACATTTTTATATTTTATTCCAAGAAGTCCTCGTTGGTTAGTGGGCAAGGGCAAGCTTGAAGAAGCTAGAGAATCTCTTTTGGCTATAGGCGTTGTGAATCCTGATGGAGAAATTCAAGTAATCAAAAACGCTATAGAAGAAGACACTAAAGCAAGTCATGCAAAGCTATTTTGCAGATCATATTTTTATCCATTATTTTTAGCATTTTCGATATCGATGTTTAACCAGTTGTCTGGTATAAATGTCCTTTGGTATTATATGAACGACATTTTTTCAGCTGTCGGATTTGACAAGGATTCAAGCGCATTACAAGGCGTTTATACAAGTATAATTATGTGTCTATTTACAGCATTGGCTATGTTTACAATCGATAAATTGGGTCGTAAAAAACTTCTGCTAATAGGAGCGACTGGAACAGGTTTAGCTCTTGCTGCTATGACATACATTTATGCGACAGATACTCACGCAAACTTGCTTGTCTATTTCGTGATGATATTTATGGCTTTCTTTGCCTTCTCTCAAGGAGCGGTAATTTGGGTGTATATCAGTGAAATTTTCCCAAGTGCTGTAAGAGCAAAAGGGCAGTCTTTTGGTAGTTTGACTCATTGGGGATTCAATGCTGTATTGGCTTGGTTATTCCCTGTAGTTGTAGTATATTTTTCAAAATTCATTCCATTTGCGTTCTTTGCAGTAATGACAGCAATTCAATTTATTGTCGTCTATAAATTCTTCCCAGAAACAAAAGGTGTAAGTCTTGAAGAGTTGCAAAAGAAGTTCAAATTGAGAAAAATTTAAACCCTTTTCAAAAAGAATCAAAAAGAATCCCAAAAAATCAAAATTTTATTGATTTTTTAGACTCACTATATTCTAATCAAAATTACATGAAAAAATTTTATTCATTAACATTAGTTTTATTGTCATTACTTCTCTTGTCTTGTACGAGCGATGAGAAACTTAGTAAGGTGCGTTTAGTTGAAATTAAAAGTGTTCCAGAAGGCGCACTGATTATTATAAACGGACTCAATGTAGGTAAAGCTCCTCTCTTTGCGTCTTTTGAAGCAAATGAATTTTCTAGCTTCGTTAAATCTGTCTCTATTACAGCTATCCCTCAAAAAGAGGATTTATTTACGCAAGTAATATCTTTTCCAGCCTATAACCCTAACAATCCAGAAAAAAGTACAATTCCTGAAAGCATTACTTTCAATATGTTCAAATCTCCGAACGAGGAAAATACTGTCGAAACAAAGTAAAAATATGCAAACTATATTTGTAAGAAAAGAGTCAGACGCAGGTGAATCGAGAGTTGCTCTTATTCCTTCAGACGCAGCAAAACTTGTAAAAGCAAATTGGACTGTAATGATAGAGATAGGCGCGGGTGTGAAATCGAATTTTTCCGATGCGGATTATATCAAGGCGGGTGCGCAAATCATGCCTAAAGAAGCAGAGTTTACTGCGGATTTTGTTGTAGGAGTAAAAAAGCCTTCTATAGAAGATGTGCAAAAGCGCAAAAAAAGCTCTTTCCACTTGAGTTTTTTGAATCCTTTCAATGAGAAAGATTTGATTAAAGCATTTGCTCAAGCAGATGTTAAAGCAGCTTGCTTTGAACTTATTCCTCGAAGCACTATTGCTCAAAAGATGGACGCAATAAGTTCTCAAGCAAACTTGGCAGGATATTACAGCGTGCTTAAGGGCGCTGAAAAAATCAATAGAGTAATTCCTATGATGATGACTCCTTGCGGAACTTTAAGTCCTGTGAAATTTTTCATAGTAGGTGTAGGAGTTGCGGGATTGCAGGCGATAGCAACTGCCAAGAGATTAGGTGGTCGTGTTGAAGCTTTTGATACACGTCCTGTTGTTGAAGAGCAAGTCAAGAGCTTGGGCGCAAAATTTGTGAAAATCGACTTGGGTGAAACTGGTCAAAGCGCACAAGGCTATGCTAATGCGTTGACAGATGAGCAAGTCGAAAAGCAAAGAGCAGGTATGGCAAAAGTTTGTTCTCAAGCAGACGTGATTATTACAACTGCGAAACTCTTTGATAGAAAAGCTCCTCGCATTATCACAAAGTCGATGATTGATGCAATGAAGGCGGGCTCTGTGATTATAGACTTAGCTGTTGAAAGTGGTGGTAATGTTGAAGGCTCTATGGCCAATCAAGAAGTCGTCACGGAAAACGGAGTTTTGATTTTAGGTGGTGTGAATTTTGAAAGCGCAGTTGCATCAAGCGCGTCACAAATGTTCAGCGCAAACCTTTACAATTTTATCGAACATTTTTCCTCAAAAGAAGAAGGATTTAAAGTCAATTTGGAAGATGACATTATGAAGTCTGCATTAATCACTTCGGAAGGTCAAATTAGAGACGAACGCTTTGCATAAAACACAATGACTATAATACTATTATTATTTATATTCACACTTTCAATATTCTTGGGTTTTGAATTGATTTCAAAAGTTCCGAGTCAATTGCATACGCCTCTGATGAGTGGAACTAATGCAATCAGTGGAATCACTATAATCGGCGCAATAATCGCTACAGGTGCAGACAATGGAGCAATTGCTTCTAGTCTTGGATTTGTGGCTGTGATATTGGCAACTATCAATGTTGTTGGCGGCTATTTGGTGACTGACAAAATGCTTGGTATGTTCAAGAAAAAGGGGACTAAATAATATGAATATTTTATTCTCACTTATTGAAAATCCAACGTCTTTTATTTCAGCTGATGCTCGTCAGATGATTATAAATTTAATTTATATTTTCGCAGCAGCTTTATTTATTCTTGGCATCAAAATGCTAGGCAAGGCAGACACTGCAAGAAAAGGTAATATAATTTCTGCATGGGCTATGCTTATTGCAGTTGTTGTCACTTTCTTTGATATTTCGATTTTATACGATATCAACACGATTATTCTGCTTATTGCAGGTCTTGGTATAGGAACACTTATCGGTGTTGTCGCCGCAAAGAAAGTTCCTATGACAGCGATGCCCGAATTAGTGGCTCTGCTAAACGGATTCGGTGGCTTGGCTTCTATGTTAGTTGTGTGGGCGGAATTCCACGAGGGCAAAGAAGGCGTGATGGAATTGTTTACACGTTCAAGCTCTGTTGCGGCAATCATTATTGGCGCGATTACTTTTACAGGTTCTGTTTATGCTTACGGAAAATTGTCTGGAAAAATTTCTGGCAAAGCATTTATTTTTGGCGGACAAAAACAAATCAATGCGCTGATGTTCCTTGCCATGTTAGGCACGGGTATAGCATTTGCGGTTGTAGGAAACTATGAGCTCGCATACATCTTCTTGATGATATGTATGGTATTTGCTTTGATTTTAGGTATCGCAGCTGTAATGCCAATCGGAGGTGGAGATATGCCTGTTGTGATTTCTTTATTGAATAGCTTGAGTGGTCTTGCGGCATCTGCGGCAGGTTTCGTTATTCAAAACAATGTTCTTATCGTTGCAGGTTGCTTGGTTGGCGCAAGTGGAGTCATACTGACTATCATCATGTGCAAAGCTATGAACAGAACTCTCTATAACGTTTTGTTCTCAGGTTTTGGTGCTTCAGACCAATCTTCGTCAGACGATATAGATGGAGAGATGAAAGCTGTTTCTGTTGAAGATGCTTATTATGTTTTAGAAGCAGCACAAAGAGTCATGTTTATCCCAGGATACGGGATGGCTGTTGCTCAAGCTCAACACACAGTCAAGGAATTAGCAAGTCTCTTGCAAAACAATGGAGCTGAAGTGCATTTTGCTATTCACCCTGTCGCTGGTAGAATGCCAGGACACATGAATGTTCTTTTGTCTGAAGCTGATATCGCTTATGAGGATTTGTTCGATATGGATTCCGCAAATGCCGCAATTGAAAGTTATGATGTTGCAATCGTAATAGGCGCAAACGACGTTGTAAATCCTGCAGCTATCCAAGATAAAGCAAGTCCAATTTACGGGATGCCAATCATTGAAGCTTACAAAGCAAAAACAGTCTATTGCCTAAAACGTGGTCAAGGCGCAGGTTTCTCAGGTCTAGTAAATAAACTTTTCTTCGGACAAAATACTCGTATGATTTATGGCGACGCAAAAGCCACTATCTCCGAACTCGCAGGAAAATTTAAAGAATCTTAATTCAAGGGCTTCCCTACACCAGCACGAGGGGCTTTTTCCGTTCACGCCCCTTCGAACCCTCGGCAAGGCTTGCTCTGTCTTGCAACCGCGAAGGACTTTCAGTCCTTTCGAAACCTGACTTAAGGGGCTGTCTGCCCCTTAAGAATCCCTGAGCAAAGGCTGGTTTCGCCTTTGCAAACCAAAGCAAGTACGACTTGTAGCGATAGTCCCATTCGGAGCGTTTACTTCGTAAACATCACACAGTATGCAGAGTCTGAAGTAGTCAGAGAGTTTTTGTTGATGATGTTGCGCTGTCCGTGTGTCGCTATTGCACTTTTATCGGATTTATATTTTCTCTCGAAAATATAAATATCACCGATAAAAGCGCACACCAATATTAAAGTGGCGCA
>JGI994J12354_10004009_pt1 | contig 13458 bp, 12 predicted proteins | sample IntmicLarv3ML3BL_FD_12354 | JGI IMG/M metagenome (IMG submission 12354)
TACCGTTCCACACTTGGCTTCCGGATGCGCACGTCGAAGCGCCTACTGCAGGCAGTGTACTGCTGGCAGGTGTCATGCTTAAGATGGGTTCCTATGGTATCATAAGGATCTGTCTCGAGTCTCTGATGGAAGGTGCCAAACAGTGGCAGGAACTCATGATCGTTGTTGCTATAGTATCAATCATCTATGGCGCGTACGCATGTATCGCTCAGAAGGACCTGAAGAAGATGATCGCGTTCTCGTCGATCAGCCACATGGGTATGGTGTTACTCGGTATCGCCGTGCTTAACGAGGCAGGATTGACATTCGCGATATTCCAGATGTTCGCGCACGGTCTTATCACAGCCGTGCTCTTCATGGTGTGCGGTATAACCGGACACAATGTGGGCACAAGAGAGATACCCTTACTGGGAGGACTGGCAGGAAAGATGCCAAAATATGCAGGATTCATGGTGTTCGGATTCCTCGCGTCCCTGGGACTGCCGGGATTAGTGGGATTCGTTGCCGAATTCGGTATAATGTTCTCATTCTACCAGTACCTGAGCGACATCAATGCGATCTATCTGATCGTCGTTGTGCTGCTGTCCCTTATGCTTACCGCAGGGTATTACATGTGGGCGATGCAGCGGACGATATTCGGAAGACTGACGAACAAGATCGACCTTTCGCATGCACACGACATCAATTCAGCAGAAACATTCTCGCTGGCGATATTGTGTCTGCTGATCGTGCTGTTCGGTATCTGTCCGAGCATCGTGACTGATGTCATCGGCAATTACATATCATCCGGGGGGGTGGTCTTTTGAGTTTAGCAGATAGCTTCATAGAGTTCGTAACGCCCGCGAGGGAGTTCCTTGCACCAGTGATCGACCCGGTACTCGATATCGTAAGGTCGGTACAACCGATATGGCCGCAGACGATCCTGATCATCGCGGCACTGATCGCACCCGGCATATTCATGCTCAGTAAGTCGAAGAAGATCACCGCAGCATTCGCTGCGTTAATGGTCTTACACGCAATGCTGGTCAATACGTACATGATGTACGAGAACATCACCTCGGAGTATCTGGGGCTGTTCCAATATGATCAATTCGTCGGGCTAATGACGATGATGTTCCTATCCGTTGCGATGCTGGTGATCCTAATATCGCCGGCATATTCCGAAGGAACGAAACATCATGGTGAATACTACGGACTGATATTGGCGGCTACCGCAGGTATGCTGTTCGTATCTTCCGCGTCTGACCTGATAACGATCTTCGTCGGTGTCGAACTGGCAAGCATAACATCGTATGCATTGGTGGCATTGAAGAAGAACGATCCCCGTTCCTCTGAAGCAGCAGTGAAGTACATGATCATCGGCGGTCTTTCCACCGGTCTCACACTTTACGGCATGTCGCTGATATACGGTGCGGTCGGATCAACAAACCTCGCAGATATCGCAGCAGCGTTCTCGGGAGGAGATTTCACATGGGTACTGGCGGTCGCGTTCGTAACGCTGATCGCAGGATACGGATTCAAGATATCCGCAGTTCCGTTCCACATGTGGGCCCCGGACGTGTATGAAGGCGCAGCCACACCCGTATCTTCGTTCCTGGCAACAGGTTCCAAGAAGATGGGTCTGGTCGTGTTCATGAAGATCTTCCTGTTGATCTTCGTCGGTGCTACTCTTGCACCGTCGGAAGAGATACAGATGTTCTTCGGAATACTTGCGGCCGTGACCATGACCGTCGGAAACGTTGTCGCAATATCGCAAACGAATATCAAGAGAATGCTCGCGTACTCAAGTATCGCGCAGGCAGGTTACCTGATGATAATGTTCGCAGTGGCAACAGAGTTTGCCCTTGCGGCCGGTATCTTCCACATGATCACGCATGTGTTCATGAAGGGAGGAGCATTCATTGTCGTTGCGGCACTGATAACCAAAGGAGTGGGAGAGAACATCTCGGACTACCGCGGACTCGCTAAGCGTGCACCGTGGGTCGCGTTCGCTATGACACTGTTCCTGTTCTCATTGGCAGGTATACCGCCTCTCGCAGGATTCGCGTCCAAGTTCTTCCTGTTCTCCAGTGCAATAAACACCGGAGTGATGGACGGAACATGGGTCTGGCTGGTGGCAGTTGCAGTAATAAACAGCGCAATATCGCTGTACTATTATGCAAAGGTCGTCAAGGCCATGGTCGTGGACGAAGGAACGGAAACGAAGAAGATCAAACTGCCGACATCGTATGCGATTGCGATAGGGGCATGTGTGTTCTTCGTAATACTCATGGGTATCCTTCCGGGATTCTTCCTTGGGTTGTGTGAATCCGCAGCATCCGCGTTCTGGGCATACATTTAAACTACTTCCATAACTTTTCTTTTTTTATGTGCCAGCGTACGCCACGTCAATTATTTTTATAACCTTGTCAGAGGGTTTAAGTATATTCTTCCGATATGACTGACCGATGTGGTATTCTTCCATCTCAGATGAACTGGACGAGATAGATTCTATAATCTCGGATTCGCTTAATTTGAATAATCCCGAGTTAGCGGAAATGTGTTCATATGTCCTGTCGTCAGGTGGAAAGAAGATACGCCCTGCACTTTGCATCCTGTCACATTTTGCGTGCGGAGGTAAGAGCAAGGAAAAGATCCTGAACGTTGCCGCAGGTTTCGAAATAATCCACAACGCCACTTTGGTGCACGATGACATAAACGACAAGAGCGAGATCCGCAGAGGAAGAAAGGCATTGCACATGAGACACACGGTCTCAAAGGCAATAATCGCCGGAGACCTGATGTTCGCCATAGGTTTCAGATTGATAGGTTCTTCTGAGAGAGAGGTCATCGAGTCCGTTGTGAGTGCATCAGAATCAATGGCCGACAGTGAGTTCATTCAGAAGGATTTTGAACACACACCGTCGGTGTCCGAAGGCGACTACATGAGGATAGTCCGCGGGAAGACGGCTATGCCGATGTTCTCCAGTGCGAAGACCGGTGCGATCATGGCTCGTGCCGGAAAGGACGTCATAGAGAAAATGGCGGAATTCGCGCTGAAAGTCGGAACTGCATTCCAGATAATTGATGATGTTCTTGACGTAACAGGAAACCCGGGAGCAACAGGTAAGAGGATAGGTGCAGACATCCTTGAAGGAAAACCAACACTCCCTGTCATATACGGAATTCAGGATCAAGTACACGGAAAGAGACTGAAGGAGATATTCAGTGACCGTGAGGTTGCGGATAATGAAGCAAATGAAGCGATAGAACTGATCAAGAGGACAGATGCAGTAGAGAGATGCTTCGCAAAGGCCGATGAGATCGTAAAGGACGCATGCAAGATGATAGACTTCCTGGAACCGTCCGTTTACAAAGATTCGTTGAAAATGCTTGCAGAGTTCATCGTCAAACGTGACCGGTGATACATTGAAGACCGATGTTCTGGTAGTAGGAGCCGGTCCCGCGGGAACGGTCACAGCACGTTATGCCGCAATGCGCGGACTTTCTGTCACGATCATTGAACAAAGACCTGAAGTGGGAGTGCCGGTAAGATGCGGCGAGTTCATGACCTCGAACTCTGAGATATCAGCCATCTTTCCGGGAGCGGAGGACATTGAATCTCTTTTCGATATTCCTCAGGAACTGAGACTGAGACAGATCGAGGCGATACGCTTAGTTAACCCGAAGAATAAAGTTCGCGAGATACCGTTCGACGGCTATACGCTGGACAGGGACGACTTTGATCAATACTTAGCGAAACGTGCTCAGGACGAGGGAGCAGAGCTGATAAAAGAATGCAGATTCAAGAGGATAGAAGACAACCGCGCAGTCACATCGAAAGGTGATATCGAATACAAGGTCATCGTAGGAGCAGACGGTCCGACCTCACGTGTTGCCAAGACGCTGGGGTTACCAAGGAACATCGACCCCTATCCGGCGGTCACAGCACAGGCGAAAGGCGACTTCGATCCTGTGATAACGATGTTCTTCGGAGGGATCGCGCCGGGGGCATACAGTTGGATAATCCCCAAGAACGGGCAAGCCAACGTAGGTGTCGGGTTTTCACCAAAGTTCGCATCAGGAACGTTAAGCGAGTACTTTCGGATATTCGCAGAAAAACATGATTTTGAGATCATGAACAAGCTTGAGGGAAAGTTCGTTCCGTCAAAGGGGCCGATAGCTGAAACAGTAAGCGGAAACGGAATGGTCGTAGGTGACGCAGCCGGTCACGTCATCTCGGTCAACGGCGGAGGAATACCGTTAGCAATGATCGCCGGACGGATCTGCGGTAATGCTGCTGCGGATACAGTACTGAACAACGAACCGTTGCAGAGATATCACGAAGAGTGGTCCAGAGTAATGCTCAAACCTTTGAAAACGGCAGCATTCAACAAACGTATGGCAGATTTCTTCGCATTCGGTTCCGACAGGAGAACGGGGATATGCATGGGACTTCTCGGAAAGAGAAGATTAAGCAATCTTATCCGTTGTAAACGTCTCTTTCCGTGATCACTTCTTTCTGTGCGACCTCAGCGAATGGCCGCAGATGCCGCACTCTTTCATATCTTCTTTGTACCATTTGCCGCATCCCGTACAACGGTAATTCCACTTCTCTACTTTCTTGATGCCCTGCATTCCGACAGGTCTGTACGGAATGTTAAGAATGGATGCAACGTTCTGTATGGAATAATCATCTGTGAACACTTCTCCGGACACATCAACGGCAAGTGCCAGCACGGTTATGTCGACATCAGATAAACGTCCGATATCTCCGCTCTTCCTTGCCGCTTCTTTTACAACGGCAATACTTTTCTCAGTGCAGTCCGAGACCCTCAGAAGGTCGCCCCACCTCTCCGTTCTGCGGTCCTTGTACCTCTCCAATTCGGAAATGACGCCCGGCGGGCACAGACAATCCTCCGGAAGATCCTCCATAGAGAACAGTGCAGACGTGTCAAGAACGAAGACCATATTCCGTAATGTGAGAACCTCTTTAAAGAATATACCCGAGAAACACGAGAAAGAATTAAACTGATGCTCCACATTGTCAGGGCGAGATGTCTTTCATAGAAGTGATCACAATGATGCTGGTCGGACTTTGGTTGTTCCTGCCTGCAATGTTGCCGAATTCCGCAGCGGTGGTATTCGGCGGCGGAAAACCGGTAGATTTCGGAAAGTCCTGGAAAGGAAGAAGGATCCTCGGTGACGGAAAGACATGGAGAGGTTTCTTCGGCGGCGGATTCGCAGGAATATTCTTCGGTCTGATACTGATCGGTATTTCGTATCCATTCGACTCAGAGAACTTCTTCGGATACGGCGGGTTCTGGTCTAACGTAGGAATAATCGCATGCCTGTCATTCGGTTCACTTCTCGGTGATATGCTGGGATCGTTCATCAAAAGAAGACTGAACATACAGAGAGGACAGAAAGCCCCTATTCTGGATCAGTTCGACTTCGTGATCGGTGCGTTCCTGCTTACTGCGCTGGTCTTCCCGCATTGGGTGTTCGAGAACTACATAGAAGGATGGCATATCGTTGCATTGATATTCGTTCTTCTGATAACTCTGGTGTTACACAGAGTGATGAATATAATAGGATACAAAACAGGATTGAAGGATGTACCGTGGTGATATCATGATCGCAAATATGTTAAAGGAATGCGGTGCGCTGAAGTTCGGCAACTTCATTTTGGCGTCGGGCGCGGAGAGTTCTTACTATATAGATATTAAAAAAGCAAGTACAGATCCGAAGGTCTTGAAGAAGATCGCCGAGGAAATGGCCGGAATAATGAAAAAGAACGGCATAAGGGCAGACAGGATCGCAGGCGTCGTTCTCGGATCTATACCGTTAGCTGCTGCGTTAGCGTTGGAAACAGGCATTCCGTTCGTCATGGTCCGTAAGGAGAAGAAGGACCACGGAACATCAAAGCTGATAGAAGGCGATCTGAATGTTAACGAAACTGTGATCGTAGTGGAAGACGTGATAACATCAGCAGGCTCAAGCATCTCTGCGATAGCAACGCTCAGGGAAGCCGGTGCGAAGGTCGAGAACATCCTTTCTGTTATTGACAGAGAATCAGGCGGGTCCGAAGCACTCAAAAGGATCGACGTAAGACTCATCCCGTTGGTACGGGCATCAGAGATACTGAAGGAGAAGTAATGATCCCTTCCCCCGATTGTTCGTTATGTTCCCTTCATTCCTGCAGGAATAAGATAGTAATGCCTTCCGGGGACATCAATTCGAAAGTAGCGTTCGTAGGCGAAGCACCCGGGGAGAACGAAGACGACCAAGGGAAACCATTCGTCGGAAGGTCAGGGAAGCTGCTGGACAGAATAATGCAGGAAGAAGGTCTTCAACGTTCCAAGGTGATGATCACCAATACGGTAAAATGCAGGCCCCCCGCAAACCGCGATCCGACAGAAGAGGAAATGGAAGCCTGCAGACCGTTCCTGGAATCGGAACTTGTGACCAAGGACATCGTAATATGTTTGGGAAGGTCCGCATGCCGGTCACTTCTCGGTTACAATGGAAAATTGGGAGAGATAGCGAACACCCGTATGACCAAGAGAATGGGGACAAAGGACGTCATCATAATACCGACATACCATCCCGCGGCATGTATCTACAGTCACGAGGCCCGTGACGGTCTGAGGGAGACAATAAGGAAGGTAAAGGAGGAATTCTTCAATGACCCAGATCAATGATGTCTCAGGATTCATGATCGATCTCGACGGAACGATCTACAAAGGCGGACAGCCCATCGACGGAGCGACAGAATTCATTTCCGTACTGAAAAGGAAGAATATCCCGTTCGTTTTCCTGACGAACAATTCATCGAGCAGCCGTTCATATTATGTTGAAAAACTGAACAGAATGGGTTTCGACATAACTGCAAAGAATGTACTTACGTCAACGACAGCAACGTTACGATACATCGAACGGGAATATCCGAAACAGACAGTATATCCGTTGGGGACCGAACAATTCGTGAATGAGGTCAAAGACTCGGGGATAGTGATCAGCAACGATCCTGATATCGTCCTTCTGGCGTTCGACAAGACCATCACGTATCAAAAGATCAACAACGCGTATCATCACATCCTGAACGGTTCGAAACTGATAGCGACACATCCTGATGATCTGTGCCCGACAGAAACAGGATACGACGTGGACATCGGACCCTTCATCAGGTTCCTGGAATCAATGACGGGAACGAAGGCGGAAGTGATCGGAAAACCTAACGAGAAAATGATAGAGATGGCTGCGCTGGAGATGAACGCCGACCCTGCGAAGCTGGTAATGATCGGCGACCGTCTTTACACCGATATGAGGATGGCGTTCGATTCCGGCATAAGATCGATCCTGGTGTACTCCGGTGAAACCAAACCTGATGATCTCAAAGCTTCGGACATCACCGTAACGTTCTCTGTCAATTCAGTCGCCGACATAGAAAAAATGTTGAAATAGACAGCTCTGGGTATTACTTTAACAGGGAAGCTTTCCTTTTTTTTAATAAATTATATATATGCACCTCGCACATGCGTTTACATCTCGTTAGGGATGATGGGGATGCGCGAATTGGAGCCTAACGGTTCCGCTCGCCCTCGAAAGGGGTGCAGTATGTATCTGAAGCAGATAGAACTAGAGAACTTCAAATCATTCGGCGGCGGTCATAAGCTGACCATTCCGCTGATGGAGGGGTACCTTGCGGTCACAGGACCGAACGGTTCCGGTAAATCGAATATCACCGACGCAATTCTGTTCGTTTTGGGGCCGAAGAGCTCGAAAGCGATACGTGCCGGTAAACTTACCGATCTGATATTCGACGGCGGAAAGAGCAAAGATGGGGAGAAAAGCAAGAACGCAGCGGAATTCACCCGTGTGTCATTGGTGTTCGATAACACAGACCGTCTTCTTCCGTGGGATGACGACACCGTCAAGCTTACGAGATACGTAAAGAAGTCGCAGGACGGAGAGAATTACACTTCGTACTTCTACATCAACGATCAAAAATCATCAATGACCGAGTTCGACAGCCTCCTCATGCGCGCCAGGATATCCGCGGAAGGATACAATATGGTGCAGCAGGGTGATGTCACGCGGATCACACAAATGAGCGCCATGGACAGACGCCGCGTTCTCGACAGCATCTCAGGGATCGCGAGCTACGACGCAGACATAGACAAGGCGACCAACGAAAAGACGGAAGCAGAGAACAATCTCGACCGGATCGGTATCATCATCACCGAACTCAACACTCAGCTCGATCAGCTGGAAAAGGACATGGTGGCCGCCCGCAAATATCTGGAAGCACAGAAACAGATGGAAATGGCAAAGGCGCAGATGGTCCACTGCCAATTAGGAAAGGCGGAAGCCGACATAACGTACACGAAGGAGCAGATCACCGCGCACGAGACCGAGGTCACCGAACTCATCGAGAAGAAAGAGAAACTCACCGTCAAGATAGCGGAGATCGAAGAACAGCTCATTGCGAAGGAGATGGAGATCGAAGCGAAGCTCGGTCCCGAGTACAANGAGTTCAAGGANAAGATCGAAAAAGCAAAGATCGCCATGGCAACGATCAACGACCGTATGGAACGTTCTGTGGACGATATTCAGGAACAAGAGCAGATAATCGCCGAGTATTCGGCAGGATTGAAGGAAGTGGAATCAGAGCTTCAGGATTCTACGAACACGTTGATAGAGACGGAATCACAATTGAAGGAAAGGACCGACGCACTCGACCTGGTCAAGAAGGATCACGAAAAGCTGAGAAAGGACATCAGCAGTGCGGGCGGGGAGATCACCGTATTGCAGACGAAGATGATCGATGTCGAAGACCTGATCGATAAAAAATCGGCAGAAGAACATCAGGCCGGGATCAAAGTAGCGCAGGCGGAGACCGCAGCAGAGGAAGCAAGTCAATCACTCGCATCTCTGGAAGAACAGATCAATGAAGCTGATTTTGAGATCAAGGATTCAGAATGGAACATCAAGACGTTCAAAGAAGAAGGCGGCATCGTCGATACAAGAGCGATGTCAGACAAGATATTGGCAGCCAAGAGGAAAGAATCCGAGCTGGAAAAACAGGAGAATGAACTGTCGGCCGCGGTCAACCGTCTCAGTCTGGAATACGAACGCCTCAGAACTGAAAAGAGAGTTACGGAAAGCATGGGCGCAGGTTCTGCGGCAGTGGCGGCGATACTCGCATTACGCGACAAGGGTGCGATGAAAGGCATTCACGGGACCGTTGCGGAACTCGGGAACGTGGACCCGGAATGGGAAACCGCGTTAGGAGTAGCGGCAGGCGGAAGGATGCAGAACGTCGTCGTCGATAACGACCAGGTAGCTGCTGATGCGATCGAATACCTGAAGAGGGAGAAGCTCAACAGAGTGACATTCCTGCCGATGAACAAGATGATGGACGGAAAGCCCAGGGCGAAAGCGATAATGATCGAGAAGGACGTTGTCGGTTATGCCGTAGATCTGATAAGATTCGAACCGCAGTACAAAGCGGTGTTCTGGAACGTCCTCGGCGATACGCTTGTTGTGGAAACGCTCGATCAGGCAAGAAGGCTGATGGGCGGTGTACGTTTGGTTACGAAGGTCGGAGAAGTACTGGAAGCATCCGGTGCGATGACCGGCGGTACGATATCGAAACAGAACGCGATGAAATTCGGTGCTGCATCGGAGACCCAAATGGAAAAGGTCGGCGCAGAACTGAGAGCGGCAACAGAGTCGTTGGAGATCCTGAAACAGCAGATGCGCGACATACGCGGTCAGATCCGTGTCTTGGACGATGAGTTCAGAAAGGTATCCACAGACACCGCAGGCGTTCAGGGCAAGATGGGTAAATTAGAAGCCGAACTCAATGTTCTGAAAGAGAACAGGAAAAGATTGGCATCAGCCTTAGAGGCGAAACGTACTCAGATGGCAGAAGCTCAGAAAGAGCTGGACCAGGCCAGGAGTTCACTGAACAAACTGTCCAAGGAACTTGAAGACCTGCGCAATGAGAAGACATCGTTACGCGAACGCGTGACAGAGATGGCCCCCGCAGACATTCAGGAAAGACTGCAGAGTGTTCAGGATTCGATATTCGATCTCGAATCGGATGTCAACAGATTGACGACCGAGAAGGCGACGATCAACGCCGAGAAAACGGGGATCGAGGGCCAGAAGGACGTGATCATGAAGCAGATCGAAACTGCGAAGAAGAAGATCGCGGAATACCAGGAGACCGTAGCCACGGCTGACGGTAAGATCGCAGAGATCAAGATAGAGCTGGACGGACTGAAGAAGATCGAAGCCGACATGGAAAGCACGATAAAGGACCTCCGTGACGCAAGGGACAAGATAGTCGAAAGCAAATACGACACAGACAACAAAAAGAACTCCGTGATGGAGAAGATAGATTCCAGAAGGAGTTTCGCGTTAACGTTGGAAGCGAAGATCGCGATCATACAGGGAACGATAGATCAACTGAACGCGGAGATCGCGCTGATCGAGATCGAAGTCGAAATGCCGATACCCTCGGAACAGGAATTGACGAGGATCATAAGATCATGCGAAGGCATAATGGCCAAAGCGGGAAACGTCAACCTCAGGGCAATAGAGGATTACGATGAAAAGAAGGAAAGACACACAAGACTTTCCGACGAAGTGAGCCAATTGAAGGATCGCATCAAGGAACTGATCGATCTCATGACGTCCCTGAACGACGAAAAGACGAAGTTGTTCATGATGACNTANGANGGAGTGGAGGCCAATTTCCGTGAGATCTACGCAGATCTCTCAGGAGGCGGCGAAGCGTTAATGAAACTGGAGAATCCGGATTCTCCCTTCGAAGGCGGATTACTGATAAACGCAAAACCGAGGAACGGTAAACTGCTGAGACTGGAAGCGCTGTCAGGCGGAGAAAAGTCGTTGACAGCGTTAGCGTTCATATTCGCCATTCAGGAATATCAGCCGTCGCCGCTGTACGTTTTGGACGAAGTTGATATGTTCCTTGACTCCGTGAACGCGGAGATGGTCGCGAAAAGAGTGAAAAAGAGTTCAGCCAAGGCACAGTTCATTCAGGTATCACTGAGGAACGTCGCACTGGCAGTGGCCGACCACCTTTACGGTGTGACGAGGCAGACAAACGGAATAAGTAAAGTGATCATACAACCGGACCTGGCGGAAGTATCGAAATACGAAGGCGAGGCCTTGAAAGAACAGGAAAAGAAAGAGAAAGAAGAATCAAGTAAGATAAAGAAAGAAGAGGATGGGATTTAGATGGGATGGGAAACAGCTAAGATGGATATGGAACAGCACCTGCTGTACCACAAGGCACTTATCGATGACAGTGTCGCGTACGAGAAGATAGAAAGATACATGAAGATCCTCGAGGAGGACATGGGCGAAACGATGCCCGATCCGATCGATGAATCCATTCGGTCGGTGTTCAGGATGGTCCTTGAACACGACTTCGACCCGTGGAGCATAGATCTTTCGGAATTCGTGAGGTTATACTCAAGCAAGATAACAAAAGGTCATGTGGACCTCATCATCGCCGGAAAGCTCATGAAGATGGCCTGGAAAGTGCTGAGGATGCAGTCCGACGTGACACTTGCGGAATCTGAGAGAGGAGAAGTGGAAACGGTCGATTTCGGATATGATTTCGATCCGGAACTCTTTGCAGAGGAGACCGAAGGAATGCACATCCCTCAGGTATTGCTGAAGGAAGCAATATACAGATCACCGACCAGGCCGGTCACAATGATCGAGCTGATGGACGTCTGGGAAGAAGCACATGAAGATTATGAACTGTTCCAGCAGCGTGAAGCAGCACGTGCGGAATGGAAGGCAAAGGAAGTCCCGGCGAAGTTCAACAACAAAGCTCACGAAGAAGATGATGAGAAGGTCGTTGAAAGGATCTGGAGCAGGATCGAGAAAATGGGAACAGGTCCGTTAACGTTGTCCGATCTGTACACCACGGACATCAAAGAGAACATAACGATATTCGTTTCTGCACTTCACTTGGTAAGGAACGGGCGCCTCGCGATATGGCAGGACGACATGCCCCGCGGTGAAATTTACATAGAGATAAAGATGGACTGGATGAACGGCCGTATCGAAGACGACAACCAGCAGATGATGAGCGGAGTGTTGTAAGATGGATGCAAGGGGTGCGGTGGAAGCTGCCCTCTTCTCCAGTGCAGAGCCTCTCCGAGCCTCTGTCATAGCTGAGAAGACCGGTCTGGACGAGGGGATCGTGAAGAATGAAATAAAAGAGCTGGCACTTGATTATGAACGCCGCAGATCCGCGATACGCATATCAAAGATCGGTCCGGAGTTCGTGATGCAGCTGAGCGACGAGTTCAGAGAGTATGCGATGACGTTCTCTGAACGTGAGATCCCTCGCGGAGTGCTCAAGACCGCTGCTGCCATTGCGTATAACCAGCCGGTCCTGCAGTCAGATCTCTGCAAGAGCGTCGGGCCGCGTGTCTATGATGACGTGAAAGACCTGATCGCAAGGGAACTGGTCCACGGGAAGCACAAAGGCCAGACGCTTGAACTCACTGTCACGAAGAAGTTCTGTGAATATTTCGGCATAGAGGGAACAAGCAAAGAGGCCATAAGGAAATGGATCGAGAAACGCGAGTAGATCTTTCCCTTTACGCAGTTACGGACCGGCGGTGGACATCGTCCCTCAGGGATGACGTCGAAAAAGCAATAGAAGGCGGCGTAACGATAGTGCAGCTCAGGGAAAAGGACCTCCCGTTCGGGGAGTTCGTCTCCCTGGCCGGAGAGATCAAATGCATCACGGACAGATACGGGGTCCCGTTGATCATCAATGATAACGTTGACGTTGCGATCGCGGTCAACGCAGACGGTGTTCACATCGGCCAAAGCGACGGAAATGCAAAAGAGATCAGAGAACGTATCGGGAACAGGATACTGGGCGTAAGTGTCCAGACCGTCGAGCAGGCCAAGAAAGCACAGGCCGACGGTGCAGATCATCTGGGCTGCGGTGCGGTGTTCGGAACATCCAGCAAGGATGATGCAGATAACGTTACGTTGGATATTCTGAAGGATATATGCAATTCGGTATCCATCCCGGTGGTCGCCATCGGCGGCATATCGAAGGACAACATAATGCAGCTGAAAGGCACGGGCATCAAAGGGGCGGCGGTCATTTCGGCGATCTTCGCGCAGGACGACATAAAGGAAGCAGCGAAAGAGCTCAGAAATCTGTCAGAACGCGTAATATAGTAAAATACACGGAAAATATTACGCATGACGCCCGCAAACCTTTAAATCATTCAGAGAGTTAGGCGGTCTGATAAGATGGTAATGCCTCTCGCTTTATTAGAAAAGTCTATGGACAAGCGCATCTCGCTGCTCCTGAAGGACAACAGGATCCTGGAAGGAAAGCTCACGGGATACGATGATTACATGAACATGGTGCTTGAAGAGACCGAGGAGCGCTCGCAAGAC
>JGI994J12354_10004010_pt1 | contig 13454 bp, 11 predicted proteins | sample IntmicLarv3ML3BL_FD_12354 | JGI IMG/M metagenome (IMG submission 12354)
GTGCTGCGCGGGGACGAAGTGATCACCATCGCGGCGGGTTTTCCCACCACGGTGGCACCCATCCTGCAGTATGGCGCGGTGCCGGTTTTTGTGGATGTTACGCTGCCTCAATACAACATTGATGTGACCATGCTGGAAGCCGCCCGCAGCGAAAAAACCAAGGCCGTGATGGTAGCCCACACGTTGGGCAACCCCTTTGACGTCAAGGCTATCAAGGCTTTTTGTGACCAACATGGCCTCTGGCTGATTGAGGACAACTGCGACGCCTTGGGCTCCAAGGTGGAGGGGCAATTCACCGGCACGTTTGGCCATTTGGGCACTTCTAGCTTTTACCCGCCGCATCACATGACCATGGGCGAGGGCGGCGCCGTGTACACCAACGACCCGCTGCTTTCCAAAATCATGATGTCCATGCGGGATTGGGGGCGCGATTGCGTGTGTCCGTCCGGGGTGGACAACCGTTGCGGCCATCGGTTTTCCCGCCAGTATGGTGAACTGCCGGTCGGGTATGATCACAAATATGTCTATTCGCATTTTGGCTACAACCTCAAGGCCACCGAAATGCAAGCGGCGGTGGGCGTGGCCCAGTTGGAAAAGCTTCCGGGCTTTATCAAGCGCCGCCAAGAGAATTTTGCCTACCTGCGCCAAGGGTTGGCGGGGTTGGCGGATCGTCTGCTTTTGCCAGAAGCTCTGCCCGGTAGCGCGCCGTCGTGGTTTGGCTTCATCATGACCTGCCGCGAGGGTGTCAACCGCAACGCGCTGGTGGAGCATTTGGAGGCGCAAAACATTCAAACCCGCAACCTGTTTGCCGGAAACCTGCTAAAGCATCCCTGTTGTGATGGTATGCGCAAAAGTGGGGAAGGCTACCGCGTGGTGGGCGAGCTGACCAACACCGACCGCATCATGAACGACGCGTTTTGGATCGGCGTATATCCGGGGCTGGATGCCGCCAAGCTCGACCGCATGATTGCGGCAATCAAAGAAGGTGTTTCGTAACCATGGGTTTTTTGAATCAACTACGCGACCCGCAAGCCCGCAAAACCACCATCATTCAGTTCATCAAATTCGGCATTGTCGGCGCGGTTAATACCCTGCTTTCGGTGGGTGTGGCCGCGGTGGCCATGTGGCTGGGGCTTAGCGAAAACTGGGCGCAGGTCGCCGGGTTTGTTGTGGGCATCATCAATGCTTTTTATTGGAACCGCAGCCATGTTTTCCACGCCAAGGAAGGCCAAAAGATACACGTGCAATTGATCAAAACCTTTGCCGTGTACCTAACCACCTTCCTGATTTTTAACCTCGGACTGCTGAACCTGGAAAAGGCGATTTGGGGCACCGACGTGGCCACATGGGAAGGGCTGTATCGGTACGTTTTCCTATTGGTGAATCTAGTATTTACCGTGCCCATCAACTTTTTTGGCATTAAGCTTTGGGCCATGAAGGCGTAGGCGCTTTGGCGTTAAGCGGGTGGGCCATGCGGACGTAGGTGTTTTGGCATCAGGCTTTGGGCCACGCGGACGTAGATGCTTCGGCATCAGGCGGTTGGGCCACGCGGACGTAGGTGCTTTGGTGTTAAGCCCTGGACCATGCGGACGTGGGTGCTTTGGCGCTAAGCGTTGGGCCATGCGGGCGTAGACGTTTTCGGCGAAAATCATACAAAGGCGGAATGATGTTGATTAAGGTTGCTCATTACATCGCCAAGTTTTTGCTTGCGGCCGGGGTAAAGGATATCTTTACCTTAACCGGCGGCGGTGCCATGCACTTGAACGACGCCTTTGGGCATTCGGACTTAACCTGCACCTATTTTCATCACGAGCAAGCCTGCGCCATTGCGGCGGATGGCTATGCCCGCATACACAACCGCATCGCGCCGGTGTGCGTGACCACGGGCCCCGGCGGTACCAACGCCATCACGGGCGTGGTGGGCGCGCACCTGGATTCCGTGCCCATGCTGGTGATTTCGGGGCAGGTGCGGTACGACACCACCGCCCACAGCACCGGGCTGCCCCTGCGCGCCATGGGTGATCAGGAGTTTGACATCATCCGTGCCGTGGCGCCGATGACCAAATATTGCGAGATGATAACCGACCCAAAGCGCATTCGGTATTGCCTGGAAAAGGCTTTATACCTGGCCCAATCCGGACGTCCGGGCGCGTGCTGGCTGGATATTCCGCTCAATGTGCAGGGCGCGTTTGTGGAGGAAGAATCACTGCAAGGCTACGTCAGGACCGGCGACGAGGTGCCGCCAGCGGTCTCGGATGCCCTCATCGATGACGTGATTGCGCGTCTGCGCCGGGCGAAGCGCCCCGTGCTGTATCCGGGTAATGGCGTGCGGCTGGCGGGTGCATACAACGCGCTGATGCAGGTGCTGGAAAAACTCAATATTCCCGTGGTGGAAACCTGGAATGGCATCGACTTGATGCCTTCCGCTCACCCCCGGTATGTCGGGCGTGCGGGCAGTTTTGGGGATCGCGCCGGCAACTTCGCCGTGCAAAATGCTGATTTAGTTCTGGCGATTGGCAACCGGCTGAGCGTTCGCCAAACCGGGTATAATTTTAAGTCGTGGGCGCGCGCTGCCGAGGTCATTTGCGTGGAAGCCGACGCGCCGGAAATGCAAAAACCCACGGCGCATATTGAGCTGCCTATCCATGCCGACGCGCTGGATTTTTTAAGCAAACTCAACGAGAAATTACCGAACGGGCCCCTGTTTACCGAGCAAAGCTGGCTTGCGCAATGCCTCGCTTGGCGGCAAAAATACCCCGTGGTGCAGGAAAAACATTATCAAGACCAACAGGCCAACGCCTATTGTTTGATTCACGAGTTAAGCCGCCGTCTGCCTGAAAACAGCTTGACCGTGGTGGGCAATGGCACGGCATGCGTGGCGGGTTCGGCCGCGTATGTCATTCAACCGGGCAGCCGGTTTATCATCAATTCGGCCATCGCCTCCATGGGCTACGACCTGCCTGCGGCAATCGGCGCGTGTTTGGGGGAGGGCCGCCGTAACACCCTTTGCATCACCGGGGATGGCAGCATCCAGATGAATTTGCAAGAGCTGCAAACGATTATCCACCATCGGCTTCCGATTAAACTGTTTGTCATCAACAATGAGGGGTATCATTCCATTCGACAAACCCAAAAAAACCTGTTCGGAGGTGCCTTAGTTGGCGTGGGTGTGGATAGTGCCGACCTCAGCTTTCCCAGCTTTGAAAAGCTGGCGTGGGCGTATGGCTTCCCGTATTTTTGCATTCGCGCTAACGACCAATGGCAGGTGCTAGACGCCGTATTGGCCATGCCGGGGCCCGTGATGTGCGAAGTTTTTGTTTCCAAGGATCAGGTCTTTGAGCCAAAATCCGCCACCCGCAAGCTGGAGGACGGCACCCTGGTGTCGGCTCCGCTGGAGGATTTGGCGCCCTTTTTGCCGAGAGAAGAGCTCAAGGCCAACATGCTGATTCCGTTGTACACGGAGGAGTAAGAATTTTGAGAATTGTCATCAGCGGCGCAACCAGCATGCTGGGCAGCGCGGTGGCACGGCTGGCGTCGCAAAGCGGCATTGAGGTGCTGGGCTTGGCGCTCAACGAGCCGGAACGCCTGCGTTTGCTGCCAAATGAAGCCGAGGTGAAGTTTTGCACCCTGGATGAGTACCCAACGCTGTCGCCGGGGCGTGCGGATGCCTTTTTTCATCTGGCCTGGGTGGGCACCACGGGCACGGCGCGGGACGACACCACCCTGCAACTCAAAAATGTCGCCTACACGCTGGACGCCGTGGATTTGGCGCATCGCATGGGCTGCGGTTGTTTTGTCGGCGTGGGCTCGCAAGCCGAATACGGCACGCTGCAACAGCCGGTAACCGCCTCAACACCAAAAAATCCGATGACCGGCTATGGCATGGGCAAAGCCGTGGCGGGGCAAATGAGCCGCCTTAAATGCGGCCAGCTGGGCATGCGGCACAATTGGGTGCGCGTGTTTTCGGCCTATGGCATTGGGGATAACCCCAACAGCCTCATCAGCTATTGCATTGCGCAGCTGGCGCAGGGCGAGAGCCCCCAACTGACCCCCTGTGAGCAGCTGTGGGATTACCTCTTTTGCGAGGACATCGCCCGCGCGCTGCTGGCGGTTGCGCAAAAGGGCGTGGAGGGCAAAACCTACAACATCGCATCGGGCGCGTGCCGCCCCCTGCGGGATTACGTGCTGGATGTGCGCGACGCCATGGGCGCGGCGGCGGTTCCTGATTTTGGCGCAAAACCCTACCCACAAAATCAACCCATGTGCCTGTGCGCCGACAGCTCCGAACTGCGAGTGGATACTGGCTTTTGCCCAGAAGTGGATTTTCGGCAGGGCATTCTTAAAACGCTGGCCTTTGCCGCCAACGCCGGGTGAGGCCGCCGAAAGATGGTCTGGTCCGAAGAACAGTTTGCGGCTGAAAACAACCTAGGCCCGAAGAATCGTCTGCGCTCTAAAAAAGCCTGCGCCCGGAAAAGTTCGTGCCCGGCAACAGAAATGATGTGCGCCTCAAAATATACAATCCCGCCAATATTTTAACCAACCAGATTGGACAACGAGCTTATGAAAACAATCAGCATCCTGATTCCCACCTATAATGAAGAAGAAAACGTGCTGGCCATGGTGGAAACCCTGACCCGGATGTTTGAAACCGAGCTTTCGGATTATGATCATGAAATTGTCTTTATTGACAACGCGTCCAAGGACAAAACCCGCGAAAAGATTTTGATGGCCTGCAACAAGGACCCCAAGGTTCGCGGGGTGTTTAACGCCAAAAATTTTGGCCAGTTCAACTCGCCCTATTATGGACTCCAACAGACCACGGGGGATTGCACCGTGCTGCTGTGCGCCGATTTTCAGGATCCCGTGGAAATGATTCCCCGGTTTGTGGCTGAGTGGGAGGATGGACACAAAATTGTTTGCGGCATCAAAACCACCAGCCGCGAGAATGGCTTTATGTATTTTATGCGTTCTTGCTATTACAAGGTCATTCGCAAGCTAAGCGACGTGGAGCAGATTGAGCATTTCACCGGCTTTGGCTTGTACGACAAGAGTTTTATCAACACCCTGCGTGAGGTCAAGGATTGCACCCCCTTCCTGCGCGGCATGGTGGCCGAGTTTGGCGCGCACCGCAAGGATATCCCCTACGAACAAGCCCGCCGCCGCGCCGGTAAAACCAGCAACAACTGGTACACCCTCTACGACGCCGCCATGCTATCCTTTACCTCCTACACCAAACGCGGCCTGCGCGCCGCGGTGTTTCTGGGCTTTGGCATGTCGATTCTATCCATGCTGGTGGCGCTGGTGTATGTGGTGCTGAAGCTGGTGTGGTGGTATGATATGCCCTTGGGCTCACTACCCATCCTGATCGGCGTGTGGGTGGTGGGATCCATTCAGCTGTTTTTCATTGGCCTTTTGGGCGAGTATATCATGAACATCAACACCCGCGTCATGAACCGCCCGCTGGTGATTGAAGAGGCTCGCGTGAATTTTGAAGAAAAGGAAAAATAAACTTCTGGCCAAAAAAGCCAGGGAAAATCGCCATAAATTGGCAGATGCGGTCATCTTGTGCTGTTGCCTATGGTTGTAGTTTTTGATATAATGGCGCAGATACCGTGGATGGCGCAAACGTAAAGGGAGGACAACGCTGTGACTTGGAAGATTTCAAACTGGAAATTAACAGCCATTCTGGCTGTGGCGGCACTGCTTGTGACGTGCAGCGCAACCACCCTTGTGATTGCCCTAAGTAATAAGGGCGAAACGACGCCCCCGATTGAGTTGTTCGTCATTGACACCTCAACCCCGGATCCGACCGAAACGCCCGAACCGACGCCCTCGCCTTCGCCTGAACCCACCGAAACGCCAGAACCCATGGTGACGCCAAACGCCGGAGCCAAACATACCATCATGCCGCCGCCCGTCATCGACGGCAAGGGTAACTATCTGGCACCCTACCGGGCGCAAAACACAGATGTTACGGGGTTTATCCATATTCCAGGAACCTATGTCAGCTATCCCATTGTTAAGGGCAACGACAATGCATACTACCTAACGCATACGTGGCAGAAGAAATCCAGCCGTGCCGGAGCGATCTTTATGGATGTGACCAACGACCGTGGTTTCGGCAGCCAAAACACCACGTTATACGGCCACCACAGCTATGGCAGTGAGATGTTTAACTCGCTGGACATGCTGCAAAACCGCAGCTATGTGAAGCAATTCAACAAAATGTACATCACCCTCAACGATCGGCAGTTGACGTGCGATATCTTTGCTGTGTCCATCGTGCAGGAAAATTACGATTACCGTCGCTCCTCGTATGGCGACAAGGCCGGCTTTGACGCCTACATCCAACGCCTGTTAGATCGGGATATGGCCAAGCTGGGCATCCGGCCTCAATATGGCTCGCGCATTGTGGTGCTTTCCACCTGCAACTACAGCGTGTGGAAGACCGGGCGGCTGGTTGTGGCTGCCGTTATCCGTGATTGATCATCAACGATTCGCAGGGGCGCACGACAGGTGCCCGCCGGTTATGAGAAAACAGAACACCCCGCCCGTTGCAGGGGCACGTCGCGTGCGCCCTCCCGGAAGGAAAATCGTCATGACATGGACCCTCGTGGCGCTTGCCGTGGTGGGCGTCATCGCCCTCATCTATTGGCAGGATCGACACATTGTTGTCAGCCATATAGAAATTGCGGCACCCGATCTGCCCTCCGAGCTGAACGACGTCACCATTGCTGTGGTGGCGGATCTGCACAGCCGTGTGTTTGGCGTGGGGCAAAGTCAGTTGCTGCGCGTGGTGGAAAAAATTCAACCGGACATGATTGTCATGCCCGGCGATGCCTTTGATTATTACCGCCCCGATCCGGGGCCGCCGGTGCAATGGGCCCAAGGGGCCGTGAAAATTGCGCCGGTTTTTTATTCCACGGGCAATCACGAGGCCCGCTTGGCTGACTGTGAACGTCACCTGCGCGTGTTGCAGTCCCGCAACATTACCGTGCTGCAAAATGAGTGGCAAACGTATGCGCATCTGCTTCAAGTTCGCATTGTGGGCATTGACGACCCTGCCTTTGCCTCAGAGCTTTCCGACCGGGAGTACATGGAAGCCCAACTGGCTGAGCTCATTGACCCGGCCTATTACAACATTGTGCTGTCTCATCGCCCCGATTTTTTCGACCTATACGCCGAAGCCGAGTGCGACTTGGTCGTCAGCGGGCACGCGCATGGCGGGCAGGTTCGTCTGCCCATCATCGGCGGATTATACGCGCCAAACCAAGGGCTTTTCCCCAAGTATACCAGCGGCCGCCATACCGAGGGACGAACCAATATGGTGGTCTCACGCGGGCTTGGGCGTAGCCGGTTTCCCTTTCGGGTGAACAATTCGCCGGAAATTGTAGTGGTGAAGCTGGTGCGCTCTTCCGGCACCGACTAATCGCGAAATCGGAACGCCACTGGCATGAAGGGTTCTGCGCGGCCTCGCAATGTTCTGCGCGAGGCAACGGCCCCGTTCATGTGCGTTTGTCGCGCGGACTATTCCGAGACCACGCTCCAGGGGCATTCGCCCTATCCCTGACTAGGCCTCGCTTCCCTGCGGCGGTTATTGTTGTGCATTGTTTCTCAGCGTTTTGCTGACCGTGACTTTGCGTATCCTGTGCAATGCTTTTCAACTGTATTTTGTATTATTCCCCTGCCGCAAACGCCTTTTGATAATGCGCCATGCAGGTTTGAATCACCTGCCGGGCTTGGCGGTGGTCTTGAATCTCCTGCACCATGGTTTCTTTGTGCTCGAGCATTTTGTAAACTTCATAAAAATGACGAATTTCCGCAAAAATATGCTGGGGCAGTTGGTCGATATCCGTGTAGAGATTGTAAAAAGGGTCATTACTGCAAACAGCAATGATCTTTTCGTCGCCTTGGCCGTCGTCTATCATTTTCAAAATGCCGATCGGCGTGCAACTGACCAAGGTCATGGGCTGAAGGCTTTCGGAACAAAGCACCAGTACGTCCAGTGGGTCGGCATCGTCGGCCAAGGTGCGGGGGATGAAGCCGTAGTTGGCCGGGTATTGCATTGAGGCAAACAAAATGCGATCCAGCTTCAAAAGGCCGGAGGGTTTGTCGAGCTCGTACTTGGTTTTGCCGCCCTTGGCAATCTCAATAACCGCCATAAAGGATTCGGGCGAGATGCGCTCGGCATCGATATCGTGCCAAATATTCATGAGGGTACTCCTTTTTCCACAAGAACAGCGCCGCACATTGGGGTTAAGAACCAACCGCCCCATCTGCGGATAACCCTATCAATAGCTTAAACCGTTCCGTAACGGAATATGCACAAAATGAAGGCAGAGGGTACCGCAATCCATCGATTGGCGGCGCCCCAAGCGCCATTTTTTCCTTAACATATGCCGGCAAGCCTGAAAACACCATTTTTCCCTTAGCATATGGATGCACGCCAAAAACACCGTTTTTTTCCATTGACATGTGACGGCACGCCTAAAACACCATTTTTTCCTTGACATAATCCAGCACGCCCTCCATGGGCAGGGTGATCTGCTGCATGGTGTCGCGGTCGCGCAGGGTGACGTTTCCGTTTTCCAGTGTGTCAAAGTCCACCGTGATGCACAGGGGGGTGCCTGCCTCGTCCTGGCGTCGGTAGCGCTTGCCGATGGAGCCGGCGTCGTCGTAATCGACATTCAGATGCCGCGCCAAGTTCTGCCACAGCTTTTGTGCCGGTTCGGCCAACTTTTTCTGCAAGGGCAGCACGGCACAGGCATAGGGCGCCAACGCTGGGTGCAAGCGCAGCACGGTGCGGGTTTCGCCGTTTTCCAGCGCCTCCTCATCATAGGCGTCGCACAAAAAGGCCAGCATGACGCGCCCCGCGCCAAGCGAAGGCTCAATGACATACGGCACAAATTTTTCGTTGGTCACGGGATCTTGGTATTCCATATTCTCGCCGCTGTGCGTGGCATGGGCCTTGAGGTCAAAGTCCGTGCGGTCGGCAATGCCCCACAACTCGCCCCAGCCAAAGGGGAAGAGAAACTCAAAATCCGTGGTGGCGGTGGAATAGTGCGACAGCTCCTCGGCGGCGTGCTCGCGCATACGCAGACTTTCGCCGCGCATACCCAGGCTGTCCAGCCAGTTGCGGCAGACGTCGCGCCAGTACGAAAACCATTGCAAATCCTCGCCGGGCTTGCAGAAAAACTCCAGCTCCATTTGCTCGAACTCCCGGGTGCGGAAGATGAAGTTGCCCGGGGTGATTTCGTTGCGGAAGGACTTGCCAATCTGCGCCACGCCAAAGGGAACTTTTTTGCGCATGGCGCGCTGGATGTTTTTGTATTGCACAAAAATGCCCTGTGCGGTTTCAGGGCGCAGATAAATTTCCGCGGAAGAATCCTCGGTAACCCCCTGGAAGGTCTTAAACATCAGGTTAAACCGGCGGATGGCAGTAAAATCGTGCTTGCCGCAATCGGGGCAGGGGATTTGATGCTCGGCTACGGCGGCTTGCAGCTGTTCGTTGCTCCAGCCGTCGCACACCGCGGGCTGCCCCTTGACCTCGAAAAAATCTTCGATGATTTTATCCGCGCGAAACCGCGACTTACAGGCGCGGCAGTCCATCAGCGGATCGTTAAACGTGCCGACATGGCCGGACGCCACCCACACCTGCGGGTTCATCAAAATGCCGGAATCCAGCCCGACATTATAAGGGTTCTCCTGCACAAACTTGCGCCACCACGCGGCCTTGATGTTGTTTAGCATGGCCACGCCCAGGGGGCCGTAGTCCCACGTGTTGGCGAGGCCGCCGTAGATTTCGCTGCCCGCAAAAATGAAGCCGCGATGCTTGCACAGCGCGACAATGGCACTCATATCCTTGTTGTTGTTGAGCATGCGTACCCTCCTAAGAATGGAATCCACCAACATTGTATGCAATAGAGGGGGAAATGTCAACCGATGACTTGCGCAAAAGGTGCTTTTTGTGGTTAAATGGACGCGATGGAGGTGTTTGCCATGAAGGTGATTGTACACAAAACCACGCGGGACGCGGGCCGCATGTGCGCGAGCGAGGCTTGCGTTTTGCTGAACAACGCCATTGCCCAAAACGGCGAGGCACGGCTGCTGGTGTCCACGGGGGCGTCGCAGTTTGCTTTGTTTGATTCGCTGGTGTGCCAGCCGGTGGACTGGCCCCACGTGACGATGTTTCATTTGGATGAGTATTGCGGCCTGTCCCAGCATCATCCGGCTTCTTTTCGGCTGTATTTGAAACAGCGGTTTATCGACCGCCTGCCCGTGCCGCTCAAGCGCGCGGTGTGGGTGACGGGGGAGGATACCCCCGAGGCGCTGGCCCAACTGGCCGCCGAGGTAACGGCCGCCCCCATGGATCTTGGGCTAATCGGCATTGGCGAAAACGCCCATATTGCCTTTAATGATCCACCGGCGGATTTTGAAACGACAAGCCCCTACATCGTGGTGACGCTGGACGAAGCCTGCCGCAAACAGCAGCATGGCGAGGGCTGGTTCCCCACGTTGGAGGATGTGCCCGCGCGCGCGGTATCCATGTCGGTGCGTCAAATTTTGGCCTGTAAAACCATCTTTTCGCTGGTGCCGCACGTCGCCAAGGCACGCGCGGTGTATTGTGCGCTGCAAGCCGAGGTGACGCCGGAAATCCCCGCCACCATCCTCAAAACCCACCCGGACTGGACGCTGCATCTGGACGAGGAATCCGCAGCCATGGCGGAGCAGCATGGCTTGATTGCGCGGTGAAGCCGGGCGTGTGCCGTGCCATGGGCTGATTACGTGCTGATGCCGTTAGACAAAGAAGCAATCAAAACACAAAAAAGGATGGAGCAAATCCATCCTTTTTAATAAACAAAGCCGGGAAATTCGATCGATAACGAAAATTAGGCGGCGGCCGGAAGCCGTTCCAAAATGGCCAGCAGAAGGCAAAGCACAGCCACAGCCACACCAAAAACAATCGTCAAGGTAGGCAATTTGGCTTCTAAACCCGTCTTGCGAACATTGTTGTTGCGCGAACTTTCCGAAACGCTGCCCATCAGCGCGTTGCCATCATCATCACTTTTTTGCAGCATGATAACCGCAACCAAGCCAACAGAACATAACAAAATTAAGATGCCGATCAAAATGACATACCACTCCATAAACCGAAGCACCCCCTTCAAGCTCGACCATTATAGCATTTCCGAGGATACATTGCAAGCCGTTTGTTCGCAATTTTTTGATTTTTGCAAATTTCTCGAAAGTTTAACGCTTTCCACCAAAAACCGCCAAGAAGCTTTTCTTTACGCGAGGGCGACGCGCGGAGGCCTCGCGATTTTCTACCACAAGGCCTGAAGAAAGAAGGGCTGCAATGTCCTAATCGAGAATGGCCGCAATGCCCCTAAATGAGAAGGATTACAATGCCCTAATCAGAGAGCGCACAATGCCCTAATCAGCAATAATCGCCGCAACTTGCGCGTTAAAGGGGCCACGGTAGTCGTCGTTTGAATCGGCCAGATCGTCTCGGTTGTACCGGTCAATCGTGCGCCACTTGCGAGCGCCCAGCGCCCAATAGGTGCCGGGGTCAAAAAACAGGGCTTCAAGCGCTTCTTGCGGAACCTTGTCGGTGCGGTATGCCTCGAGCGGTTGCATGATGCCATCCATGCGTTTTCCGGTTTTGTAATGGACGACACCGTCGGAGGCGCCGTGCTCTAAGCCAATGGTCAGGCAGTCGGTCATGGTATAGGCGCCGTCAATCAGCGCGTACATAAACCAGCTGTGCGAGTCGGCCCAATTGCGGGTGGTTCCCAAAACCTTGCGGTTTTCCACGTCCAAAGAGGGGTTGGGGATTTCGCCAAAGCTTGCGTTGAACGCGTACGCGCCATTGCGATATAAAAAACAGGAATATTGAAGCAGCACCTGCATGCCCCCCAAGCCGCCGTCCAGCACCAAAATATCCGGCGCGCCGTCAAAATCCACGTCGGCAATCAACAGCCCGCCCGAGGCGGTTGTGGTGCGGTTGGGCACATCCAGCGTGTGGCGCAACGTGTAGCCGTCGGGGGTTTGCGCGGAAACAAACACCCGCGTGGCTTCAACCGTGAAAGGGAAAAACTCATCGGCGGGGTCTATCGATGCCGTGCAAAGCAGCTCAAATGCCTGCTCACCATCGACAACGCGCAGGTATTCGCGGGTGTCGCCCCGAAGCGCTTCGGTGACTTGCGTGCCGTGCAAAAGAAGCTCGTTCAGGTTGTTGGCGGGATCAAGGAAGGCACGCTGCGGGTATAGGATGTTAATGTAGCGTAAGTTTTTTGCAAAATCCAAGGAGGCCAGCGGCGCGGCGACGGTAAGGTCGATGGCCCGTAGGTCGGAAAGGCCGGCAAGAATTTCGCAGTCCGCGGGGGGAAAGCTTTGCCGGGTTCCGCTGGTGTCCCAAGGAAAGATACCGCAAGCGCGGGCACAGCACGGGGATATCCTCCAGGGTTTCGACTGCGTCGTAAACCACCAGATATTGGCGGTCGCGCAGGGCGTCAAAGTCCTCGGTCGTCCATCCCGCCAAGGGCTTGTCAAGCGCAGTCTCCAACGAGCGTTGAACAAGGGCATCGTGAAAAACATAGGGCGTTTCCGAGGGCGCGGCAGTAAGCGGCATCTCGGAGGGCGAAGGCGGCGCTCCGGAAGACGAGGCCGCACACCCGCACAGCGCCACAAGGCAGCCAAGCGCGAGTAGTTTTGAAAAAAACTTCATGCTGTACCTTTCAAATGTGTGTGTTGGCTGATTGATCAGACAAGCACGAGAAAAAATGCCAGCCTTGCGGGTTGATGATGTCATTGTAGTGCATTTTGGATAGAAACGCAACGGGTTTTTAGGTGATTGTGCGGGGTTGGGTTTCGTGGTTAGGCGGTACGTTTGGGGTGTGGGTGTCAATAGATTCCGCAATCGGCAACGCGAGCGGCAGGCGATGCGTTTTGGTCACCAGAATTTTTGCCTCTGCTCAAAATTTGTGCCCTTGCTGCGCACAAATTTTGAGCGCAAAATCCAAAATACCGCAACATCCTTGCGGTGATATGGTATGATGGTAGCGGTAACATGTTGGCGACAACATGGTTACGATGATTGCATCGCGCGGAGTCCGGAAGGCATGGCGGTTCTGCAGGCATGAACACGGCAAAACGCAGCGCGCGTGGATGATTTGAATTTTTGAAGGGAACCTCACACCATGCAAATACTCACACATGCCCAAGTTAAAAGCCTGCGCCAGCTGCACCACACCAAGGGGATTGTGGAGCAGGGGCTGTTTCTATTGGAAGGGGAGCACTTGGTGGAAGAGGCCCACGCGGGCGGGTATCCGCTGGAATGCATCATTGCCACGCGCGGATACGCTGAGGCGATGCCGCGCGGCGGTGCTGATACTGCCCCACGTGCGTGTGCCGAGGCGATGGCTTGTGGCGGGGCTCATGACACCCCGCCTGTG
>JGI994J12354_10004011_pt1 | contig 13453 bp, 13 predicted proteins | sample IntmicLarv3ML3BL_FD_12354 | JGI IMG/M metagenome (IMG submission 12354)
GATCCGACTTATATTACCAGCCACAAAAATGCCCGCATTCTCGTAGGCAAACTTGAGCGCGATGAGCTTTTGGAAGAACTGGTCACCAAGTATCTGGAAAATAATATATTAAAATGAGAAGAATTTTAGGCTTGGATTACGGTGATAAAAACATCGGCGCAGCTTTAAGCTGCCCGTCTTTAATTACGGCCTTCGGCGCAGGCACCATACGCCGGGCTGATGCGGAAAGTTTTAAAAAGCCTATACTTTCTATTCGTGAAATTATACGCGCTAATGATGTAGGCACCATTGTTCTGGGCTTCCCTAAAAATATGGACGGCAGCCTTAGTGCACGTAGCGGAAAAACTATTGAATTTAAAGAACGGCTTCATAGAAATTTTAAGAGTCTGGAAATTGTATTATGGGACGAGCGGCTCTCAAGCATGGCCAATGAAAAAATTATGAGCGCCATGGGGACAGGCAGAGAACGCATGAAAGAAATTGTAGACGAGGCTGCGGCCATATATATATTGCAAGGGTATCTTGATTTTTTAAATAAAAATAAATAATGATTTGGAAGGTGCAATTTTGAAAGACAATGAGATTTTTGATGATTTTGACGATTTTGATGATGAAGAAGAGATAATAATCATGGATGACGGCGACGGTAATGAGACCGCTTGCATCGTACTTGATTCCATTATTCACAAAGGCAATTACTACATGCTTGTAAGCCCGTTTGAGTCTGAGAATGATGACGCCGATAATTTTGAAGCTGTTATTTTAAAAAGAACAGGCGAGGACGGGGACAATAATTACGAATATTCTTCTATTGAGGATGAAGACGAGTTTAATGAAGTGGCCGCACTTTTTATGGCTCAAGAAGGCGACTATGAATTAGAAGTTTAGCGAAGGCAGTATTTTATTTTTCTAATTTTTATTGAGTTTTTTATTCGTGGATTAACATAAATTTAAACTACATACCTATTGTTCAGCCAAACCTACAGGCTCGGTTTTTGTGTGCCCAAAACTTAGTGAGGCAACGGGGTTAATTGTTTTGGCTAATCAAATAGGCATAGCTTTTTTGATTGTTCATCGTAAGAGCTTTTTTGTGTCGCAAAGCAAATGCAGGGATTTTGGCAAATAAAAGCCTGCCCGGGTATTTGAAGAAAATACGGCATATATTTCCTGTTTATTTCAGCGCAATTAAAGCTGCTAAGTTTTTTTGGTGCGCCTATTTGGCGGCTGTATTAAAAAGCTCAGCTTTTATGATTGAATTTTAATGTTTTTAAGACTTTATAGAAAATAATTTATATACATATTAAATAATACGGAGGTGTCATTTTTTGACAAGTAAAAAATCAAAGCTAAGAGTCATTTCCCTTGGCGGTTTGCAAGAAATCGGTAAGAATATGACTGTATTTGAATACGAAAGCGAAATTATAATCGTTGACTGCGGCGTGGCTTTCCCGCAGGATGAAATGCTGGGTATTGATCTGGTTATTCCCGATTTCACATATTTGCAAAAGAACAGAGATAAAATAAAGGCTGTTCTCCTGACCCATGGTCATGAAGACCATATCGGTTCCATACCCTATTTTTTGAAAGAATTTGATGTTCCTATCTATGGTACAAGGCTCACTCTCGGTCTGCTTGAAAATAAGCTGAGAGAGCACCGCTTGCTGGACAGCACTAAGCTCAATGTTGTTGAAGCCGGCGAGCATATTAAATTCCGCAACTTCAAGATTGAATTTATAAGAGTTACCCACTCTATTGCAGATGCCGTTGCCATAGCCATAAGAACGCCTGCGGGTCTTGTGGTTCATACAGGCGATTTTAAAATTGATTATACGCCTATCCATGGCAAGCCCATAGATCTTGCCCGCTTTGCAGAGCTTGGCAAGGAAGGGGTTGAGCTGCTTCTTTGCGAGAGCACAAATGTTGAACAGCCCGGCTACAGCATGAGCGAGAGCACAGTAGGTGAAATATTCCAGAGAATATTTGACGATACAGGCAACCAGCGTATTATGGTAGCTACATTCGCTTCAAATATAGACAGGATTCAGCAGATTATAACCGCCGCTGTCAAGCACCACAGAAAGGTTGCCGTTGTGGGCAGGAGCATGGAAAATGCCGTTCGCACTGCCAGCGAGCTGGGTTATTTGAAAATACCGAAAAATGTGTTGATTGAAATCAGCGAAATTAAGAACTATACAGATAAGCAGTTGGTTATTATAACAACGGGAAGCCAAGGCGAACCTATGGCGGCCCTTTCCAGAATGGCTACAGGCGATCACCGTCAGGTTGAAATTAAACCGGGGGATAAAATTATTATCTCGGCATCTATTATTCCGGGGAATGAAAAAACCATAGGCAAGGTTATAAATGAGCTTATGAAGCTAGGCGCCGATGTTATATACGAAGGCTATATGACTGATATTCACGTTTCCGGCCATGCTAAAAAAGAAGAATTAAAACTTATGCACGCGCTGTTAAAGCCTAAATATCTCATGCCTGTTCACGGTGAGTATAAGCATCTCATATCCCACAAAAATCTTGCGGTTTCCATGGGCATGGATAAGAAGAATATTTTCGTCATGAATATTGGCGATGTGCTCGAGCTGGGCGATAAATTTGCCAAGGTTACGGGAGTTGTGCCTTCAGGCAGAATATTTGTAGACGGCTTAGGCGTAGGCGATGTGGGCAATATCGTAATAAGAGACAGGAAGCACCTTTCTCAAGACGGCCTTATGATTGTTGTTGTAACTATGGAAAGGGATACTTCTGAAATACTGGCAGGTCCGGATATAATTTCCCGCGGGTTTGTTTATGTGAGAGAATCCGAAAACCTCATGGAAGAAGCCAGAGTTGCCGTTGTTGCCGCTTTGGAAAAATGTGAGCAAAAAAATATATCCGACTGGTCTTATGTTAAGAATTTAATCCGCGATACTTTAAAAGAATTTGTATGGCAGAAAACTAAGCGCCGTCCTATGATTTTACCTATAATAATGGAAGTATAATAATCGCTTCGCTCGTCGCATGAAGTCAAAATAAGACTTCATGCGATTTTCTTTGGGTAGAAAATGCGCCCCTTTTCGCAATGCTCAAGGTCTGCATTTTCACAATTTCGTGAACAAAGCCCCCGAAATTGAATGTAATCTGCGATGCTTTAAAGCCCGCGGGTAAACTATATTCACTCCTATGTGCCAAAACAAAACGCCCTTACCCACTTTCCATTTACCAGAGCTTTCTGTATAATATATACATAATTTAAATTTGGATCGGAGGTAATTTTATGAGCAAAAAATTAGTAGCGTATTTTTCAGCCGGCGGTGTGACAGCAAAATTAGCTGAAACTTTGGCAGAAACAGCAGGTGCCGACCTCTATGAAATCAAGCCTGAAATCCCATACACAGAAGCCGACTTAGACTGGAAAGACAAAGAATCCCGCAGTTCTGTTGAAATGAAAGACTTAGCCTTCCGCCCTGCTATAGCCGATAAAAACGCCAATATCGCTGATTATGATGTTATTTTCGTAGGCTTTCCAATTTGGTGGCATATATCGCCGACTGTAGTAAATACATTTTTAGAAAGCTACGATTTTTCCGGCAAAACTGTTGCAGCCTTTGCTACCAGCGGCAGCAGCCCCATAGGCGATACGGTTGAAATGCTCCGCCCTTCCGCACCTGCAGCTGTATTTACACAAGGCAAGCTGCTAAAGAACAGATTCGTTGAGGAAGATTTAGCTGCCTGGCTGAAAGAGCTTGGCTTATAGCTTCAAATTGATTTAAAAATTAAAAAGTATATATAAAAAAGAGCAACTTTTTAATGGTTGTTCTTTTTTTACTTCAACGCTCTTATTTTTAGTTACTATTATATATTTCAAAAAACTTTAAGATTTTGCATAATTATTATTGCGGACTCAATAAATCCCTTTTGCGGGCTTGCCTGAAAGTTAAAAACTCGCATATCTATGCGTCTGCTTTGCTTGTTAATGGTTGAATATTGCACATCTTGCATGTATAATGTATGTTGAATGTAATTTTAGTTTTCTTAGCTTTAGCATAATACAAACTTTAAAGATTAACAGGTGATTTATATGACTATAAAGAGAATATTGTCTTTTCTTGCCCATTCGGTTTTTAATCTGGCAATGGCGGCGTTGCTTGTGCATTTTATTATAAGTTATACAGGCCGTTTTTTTGAAGCAGGCAAAGATGTTGCAAACGATTTGGCTACGGAAATTCCTGATAAAGAAATTACTATTTCTGTTAAACAGGATTCAACTGTAGCAGATATTGCTGAAATTTTGCAGGAAGAGGAAATGATTCAGTCCGCCCTTTTCTTCCGTTTGGAATGCTTGCTTAAGGGCAATAATCCCATATTTGACGAGGGCGAGGTTACGCTTAACACAGATATGAGTACTAATGAAATGGTTTATGCTTTGCTTGAAAAGCCTGTTTTTTCAAACGACGTTGCCATTACCATTCGTGAAGGATATACGGTTAAGGATATTGGCATGTATCTGGAAAGCCAGGAAATTGTAAGCGCTGAGGAATTTATAAAAGCATGTAATGAAGCCAGCTATAATTTCAGCTTTATAGATAACATCCCTACTCGCGAAAACCGTTTGGAGGGCTATTTGTTCCCCGATACCTATTATGTTGCGGAAAACACCTCGGCAGAAGCTATTGTTAACAAAATGCTTATCCGTTTTGAAGAAATTTACGGCAAGTATGAGGATGAGGCTAAAGAACAGGGTCTTACCATGGACGAGGTTATAACCATGGCCTCAATTATAGAAAAAGAAATAAAGGTTGATTCGGAGCGCCCTCTTGCGGCTCAAGTTATTTTCAACAGGCTGGATCAGGAGAAGCGGCTTGAAATGTGTTCAACCATATTATATGTTCTTGATAAAAGAAAAGACAGACTTTACGAAGCGGATTTGCAGGTTGAATCCCCCTATAATACCTATACTAACTCCGGCCTGCCCTACGGCCCCATTTCAAACCCGGGAGAAGCCTGTATAAAAGCGGTTCTTAACCCCGCCTCCGGCAATCTGCTTTATTTCGTAGTCAAGGATGAGGAAACCGGCGAGCATGAGTTTACGGTCACTTATGAAGATTTCCTCGCTGCCAAAGAGCGCTATAATCAGAGATTTTAATTCTTAACGAGGTAATATTTTGGGAATACTCGAAGATCATATTGAAAATTATATAGATGATATAACCCCCTTATCAGGCGGTGAAGCAGGGAAATTACAGCAATGGGCATATGATAATAATTTCCCCGTTGTGCCTAAGCAAACGGCGGCATTTATAAGGAGCCTGCTTGCGGCGCTTAAGCCTAAGGATATACTTGAAATCGGCTGCTGTATAGGTTTTTCGGCAGGGATGATGAGTGAATTTCTTTCTGAAGGCGGCCATATTACCACCATAGACCGCTATGATATTATGATTGAGCTGGCGAAGCAAAATATAAAAGATTATGGATGGGAAAACAAAATAACTCTTTTAGAAGGCGATGCCGCTAAAATTTTGCCCACTATTGACAAATCCTTTGATTTTATTTTTATGGACGCGGCAAAGGGGCAGTATTTGCAATTTCTCCCCTTTTGTATTAAAATGTTGAGGCCGGGCGGGGTAATGCTGGCTGATGATATATTGAAGGACGGCTATCTGGCTATGGACAGGTTTTCTGTTCCCCGCAGAATGAGGACAACCCACAGGAGAATGCGTGAATTTGTCTATACCCTTAACCATACGGACGGGCTTGAAACTTCTCTGCTGACTATTGGTGACGGGCTCATAATGACCACAAAAACCAAAGGCAATATAATACTTAACAACGATGGATTTGTATATTGAGGAGACTTTGTTTTGGATAAAAAAATAGAATTGCTGGCGCCTGCCGGCGATTTGGAAAAATTGAAGGTAGCCATAAGCTACGGCGCAAATGCAGTTTATATGGGCGGCAAGGCGCTTGGGCTCCGGGCAAAGGCCAAGAATTTTGAATTTGATGAAATACATGAGGCCGTAGATTTTGCCCACAAGCATAATGCGAGAATTTATATAACAGCCAATATATTTGCCCATAATGATGATTTTTCAGGCATTGAGGAATATTTTAATGAGCTTGGCAAAGCGGGCGTAGATGCGCTTATTATATCCGACCCAGGCATATTCAGCATAGCCCGTGAAATTTTGCCTAATATGGATATTCATATCAGCACCCAATCCAATAACACGAATTACCACAGCGTTAATTTCTGGCGGAGGCTGGGGGCAAAGCGCGTTGTTCTGGCGAGGGAGCTTTCTTTCGGTGAAATTTCTGAGATTAACAAAAATATTTCAAAGGATGATTCTTCTTTCGAGCTGGAAAGTTTCGTCCATGGTGCCATGTGCATCTCCTATTCGGGCAGATGCCTTTTGAGCAACTATCTTACAGGCCGCGATTCCAACAAAGGTGAATGTACTCACCCCTGTCGCTGGAAATATAATCTGGTGGAGGAACAGCGCCCTAACGAATTTATGCCTGTTTTTGAAGATGAACGGGGCACTTATATATTTAACTCAAAGGATTTGTGCATGATAGGCCATTTACCGGAGATTATTGAGGCAGGCGTTAAAAGCCTTAAAATAGAAGGCAGGATGAAAACATCCTATTATGTTGCGGCTACCACAAGCATTTACAGGCAAGCCCTCGACCAGTATTTCAGCGATAAAGAAAAGTATCAGGCCAAAGTGCCCTACTATCTTGAAGAGCTCAAAAAAGTCAGCCACAGGGATTTTACCACAGGCTTTTATTTCGGCAAAACAACGTCGGAGGATCAGGTTTACAGCGACAGCTCTTATATAAGGAATTATGATTTCATCGGCCTTGTATTGGATTATGATGAAAAAAGCGGCCTCGCCAAAGTAGAACAGCGCAATAAATTTTCTGACGGGGATGAAATTGAAATTCTCCAAACAAGCGGCAATATTTTCAAACAGAAAATAAGCGCTATATTTGATGATAAAATGGCTGAAATAAATGAAGCCCCTCATCCTAAGCAGGCTGTATATGTTAAAACCGACGGACCTGTTTCAGCCTATGATATTTTGCGCAAAGAAATATAGATCGCTCCTTCAGTTTATAAATATAAGGCGGTAATTAAAATGTTTTTAAAAAAATTATGCGGATATATTGCAATCACTTTATGCGCCACAATTATTTTAACATCATGCTCAGGCAGCCAAAGTAACTCCCCTGCAAATCAGCAGAGTTCTCAAAACGCTGCCAATAGTAAAGCCGATTATTCCTTGCGCACTTTACGCATAGCCGTAAACACTGAGATTGATAGCTTTGACCCCTATATTTCAGCCGCGGCGGATACTCAAGGCATAATGATGAATGTTTTTGAAGGCTTGACTATGACGGATTCAGCCGGCAACATAATCCCTGCTTTAGCTAAAAAATGGGAGCTTTCGGATGATGGTAAGGCCTATACATTTTATCTTGAAGAAAATGTTACATTCCATAACGGTGAAAAATTCAGCGCCGATGATGTTGTTTTCTCACTTAAAAGGCTTTCAGGGCTTGACGGCGGGAAAGCCGCCAGCTCTAAATTTGAAGATGTTGCAGCTGTTGAAAAAATAAGCGACTATAGTGTTAAGGTTACATTGAATAAAAGCGATGCCTCTTTCCTCGGTAAATGTATGACCCCCGTTATACCGGAGGGCTATACAGAACAGGCCGAAAAGCCCGTCGGCACAGGGCCTTATAAATTCGCGGCTTTCCAGCCCGGCCAGCTTACGCGGCTCGTATTAAATACAGATTATTATAATAAAGATAAAATGGGTAAAATAAATACAGTTGAATTTGTGCTGATGCCTGATGACAGCGCGAAAATCATGGCTCTGCGCTCAGGCTCCGTTGATTTGTTTGAGGCAAGCGGTGAAACCATAAGCCAGCTGAACGACAATGATTTTACAAAATTCCACAGCTATTCCAATTTAGCTCAAATATTAGCATTAAATAATGAGGCCGCGCCCTTTGACGATCCTAAGGTCAGAGCTGCCATTAATTATGCCTTAAACCGGCAGGAAATAGTGGATATTGCAACAGGAGGGTCAGGCTGCCCTATTTATACCTCCTTCACGCCTTCCATGGCTGCGTGGTATAATGCGTCAACAGAAAAGACCTATGCCTTTAATCAGGGAAAAGCCAAAGAGCTGCTTAAGGAAGCTGGTTTTGAAAACGGCTTTGAAATGGAAATCACAGTGCCCTCTAACTACAAAATCCATGTAGATTCTGCTCAGGTTATCGTTAGCCAGCTTGAAAAAGTAGGCATTAAAGCCGTTATTAAGCAAATTGAGATGGCACAATGGACTTCGGAAGTTTATACAGATGCCAATTACCATGCAACCATAATCGGATTAGGCGGGAAAATTGAGCCCCACGATATAATTGTTCGCTTTGAATCAAGCTATTACCGCAATTTCTATAATTTCACCAATGCCGAATATGATAAAATTGTGGCCGAAGGCTTGTTGGAAAGCAATATTGCTAAACGCAAAGCCCTCTACAACAAAGCTCAGCAAATTATTACAGATGAATCTGCCGCTATTTTCATTCAGGACCCCGGCAGGGATATTGCCTGTTTGAAAGAAGTTAAGGGCTATATATCCTATCCCATTATTTATTGGGATTTGGTAAATATGTATTTCGAGTAATATCTTTTAAACTTCCAATTTTGCTATGCTGTTATTTCTTAAGCTGATTTTAATGTTTCGAGGCTCACCTTTACTGGGTAGAGCCTTATTATCTTAATAGGACAGATGAAAAATGAAAACCTTCGCAAATAAGTTCATTGCGTTTTTAGCAAGCCTTATGCTCATATCGGTCATTGTATTTTTTGTATTCCAAATACTTCCCGGTGACCCTGCTTTGATTATTCTCGGAGCCGATGCCGATATAAACCAGCTGGAAGCCCTCAGGGAATCCATGGGCTTGAATCTCTCCGTTTCCGCCCGCTATTTCAATTGGGTAAGCGGTGCTCTCACAGGCGATTTAGGCATATCCATAAGATATAATATGCCGGTTTCAGAGCTTATATTAAACAGGCTGCCTGTGACGCTGACAATGGGCATTACGGCCCTTTTAATGTCTGTTGCCATAGGGCTTATACTGGGCACTTTAATCAGCAAATATAAAGATACCTTCGGCGGGCAGCTACTATCGGCTTTTACTCAGATAGGGCTCGCCATCCCTACATTTTGGATGGGGCTTATGCTTATGCTGGTATTTTCGGTTATGCTGAAAATTTTCCCAACAGCGGGCTATATAAATTATCAGGATGATTTCGTGGGCTTTGTTAAAGGGTTATTTTTGCCCGCTCTGGCTCTTGCCATGGGTAACAGCGCAACTATCATCCGCTTCTTTAAAAACAGTGTAAGTGAAAATATGAATCAGGATTATGTGCGCACAGCATTAAGCCGTGGCTGTAATGACAAGCGAGTTCTCTTCATCCATGTTTTCAGAAATGCTCTGCTGCCCATTATAACCATATCCGGCATGATCGCGGCGGAAACCTTAAGCGGCAGCATAATAGTTGAGAATGTTTTTTCACTGCCCGGCATAGGTCAGCTAATTACCACCGCCATTTCTACGAGAGATTTGCCGCTGGTTCAGTCTGCCTGCCTTTTTGTGGCATTTGTCGTCGTCAGTGTAAATTTTATTGTGGATTCATTATATAAATTTGCAGATCCAAGACTGAGGGTTAAATAGCCCTCCGTTTTCATATATAAATTTCAGCATGTATATTCAGTATTAAAAGAGGTTCTCCATATGAAAAGATTTTTCATAAACAAAACATTTACAGCAGGGTTTATTTTAGTTGCTTTTTTATTGCTTACCTGCATAATAAGCCTAATTTTCACACCCTACCCACCCAATGAAATGCTCGGCAGCTACCGCAACAGCCCGCCTTCTGCAATGTTTTTGCTGGGTACGGATAATTTTGGCAGAGATATTTTAAGCCGCATTATGGCAGGCAGCCAAACGGCCTTTGTTATCGGCTTTTTCAGCGTGGCTATAGGCATGGCTTGCGGGGTGTGCCTCGGCTCTTTTGCGGGGTATTTCGGCGGTGTATTCGATATTGTTCTTACGAGAATAATTGATGTTCTCATGGCTTTTCCAACTGTTTTGCTGGCGCTGATGTTTATTGCGGTTTTCGGTGGCGGAACGAGAAATACCTTCATAGTTCTCGGACTAATGTCCATACCCCGCTTTGCCCGCCTTGCACGCGGCAGCTTTATGAAGGAGAAGGTTATGGAATATGTGGATTCCGCCAGACTGAAAGGCGCAGGTAATCTGCGGATTATTTTTATTCACATACTCCCAAACACCGTATCGCCGCTTATTGTAAATGCGGCATTCAGCTTCTCAATGAGCGTTATGACAGAAGCCGGCTTAAGCTATCTTGGCCTTGGCGTTCAGCCGCCTGACCCCAGCTGGGGCAGAATGTTGAACGAAGCGCAGATTTATATGCACAATGCGCCTTGGTATGCGATTTTCACAGGGCTTTCCATTGTTATTATGGTTCTGGGCTTTAACCTTTTAGGCGACGGGCTAAATGATGTTTTGTTTAAAGGCTCTAATTAATTTTGCTGTATTAATCTTTTACCCTTCGGAGGTAAATAATTTGGATAAGCTGCTTGAAATCAACAATCTTTCCGTAAAAATTAAAGACCGGATTAACGGCGATTTTTTTGCTGTGAGGAATTTGAGCTTGTCCATTGATAAAGGCTCTGCGCTGGGAATCGTTGGGGAATCCGGCAGCGGCAAAACGGTTACGGCTCTGGCTGTTATGGGGCTGGCTTCAAAAGACAGCCGACCGGAAGGCGATGGCATTAATTTCTGCGGCAAAAATTTACTTGATTTATCCCAAAAAGAATATGCTGCTATCCGCGGCAAGGATATTTCCATGATTTTTCAAGACCCCGTTACAGGGCTGAATCCACTGATGAAAATCGGCAAGCAGGTGGAGGAAAGCCTGCTTCTCCATAGCAGACTGACTCCTTTGCAAATAAAAGAAGAAGCCCTTAATATGATGGGCTATACAGGGCTAAAGGATGCGGAAAATCTATATAATGCCTACCCCCACCAGCTTTCCGGCGGCATGAGGCAAAGAGTCATGATAGCCTCTGCCATTATATCCCGGCCTAAGCTCATTGTTGCAGATGAGCCTACTACCGCCTTGGATTCAACTACTCAAACGCAAATTCTCAATATGTTTAAAAAGTTCAAAGAAGAGCACCAAACCTCCCTCATGTTTATTTCCCATAATTTCGGTGTAATAAATTATATAAGCGATTATATATCCGTTATGTACCGCGGCTTTGTTATGGAATACGGAGATAGGGAGCATATAACAAAAGCTCCCCTGCACCCCTATACCAGGGCACTTATTAAATGTATACCAACGGAAAATATGAAGGGCACTCCCCTTTTTACCATAAAAAATGACTTGGGAAATGATGCCGATGATATTCACTGTCCATTTTACAGCCGCTGTGATTATAAATGTGAAAAATGCCAAAAGCCTTTTGAAGGGCAATATTTAGACGGCAGATATGCCAGATGCGCAAGAATCGGAGAGATTTAATTGGATAATATTATACTCAAGGCTGAAAATTTAAATAAAACCTTCCCTCTGGCTAAATCAGGCTTTTTTGACAGGCCGGAATATAAGCAAGCCCTCATGGATGTCAGCATTAGCCTTGAAAAGGGCAAAGTGCTTGGCATTGTGGGCGAATCCGGCAGCGGCAAATCCACCTTAGGCCGGATTATTACAAGACTAATTGTTCCTGATAGCGGAAAAATTATATATAACGGCATGGATATAACCCATATGAGCCAAAAAGATTTTGCCCCTTACCGAAAAGATATACAGATGATTTTCCAAAACGCCTATTCATCTCTGAACCCAAATAAAGCCATAGGCTGGCTTTTGAAAGAGAGCTTGGATATAAACACAAACTTAAGCGAAAGCGAGAAATTATTTAAGGTTGATGAAATGATGGATATGGTGGGCTTGCAAAAAAACTTAAAAAGCCGATACCCAAAAGAATTATCAGGAGGGGAAAGGCAGAGAGCAGTTATCGGAAGCGCCCTTATGCTCAGGCCGAAAATAATAGTTGCGGATGAAGCCGTTTCAGCCCTTGATGTTTCCATCTGCGCAAAAATACTAAACCTTATGAACGAGCTTAAGGAAAGGCTGGATTTATCCTATATTTTCATATCTCACGACCTTGGCGTAGTCAATTATTTAAGCGATACCATAGCCATTTTATATAATGGCAAGATTGTGGAAAGCGGCTCTGCTGAAGAAATATTTAAAAATCCAAAAATAAATTATACAAAAGAGCTTTTGGCGGGAACTTTTATTTATAATTTTTCGTCCTAAGGGTAGGAGCGAGGGATATGAACCTATGCACCATCAATATGCGGTTTGGTTCTTTTTTAAAGCTCTGCAAAGAACGATTTTTCCCTTATTATTGGAATTTTCGCATACAGCTTTTAGGCAAGTGCGAGGAGATGATGTGAAGGCGTGGTGGTGCCCACGCAAATATCATTAACGACGCAATTACAAAAAGCTGAAAGTGAAAATTGTATGGGGTTCGTATCCCTCGCTCCTATAAATTTTTAAAATATATTCGCACATGCAAAGCATTTCAAGAAATAAGTTGTCTACTGGTTTTGGCGTTTAATTAAACGCATCAAAGGAGGAAGCATGATGAAAAATTTTAAAAAGGTTTTAATTCTTATTCTGGTTTTAATTACCGCATTTAGCTTAATTGCTTATGCTGAGGACAAAACCACCGAAATTGTTATGAAAATAGGCAGCTCTCAGGCTTTTATTAACGGGGCGGATATTATAATCAGTGAGGCTGATCCTTCCGTAACGCCTGTTGTTAAAAACAATTCAACCTATGTTTCTGTTGAATTTATTAATTTGCATTTTAACACAAAAGTAGATGTTAAAAAAGTTATCCCTATAAAAGAAGACGGCATTTCCCTTGTTCCTTTGAGAAAGCTGGCTGAGCAAATGGGTTACAGCGTATTTTACAAAGACGGCGTAATCATTATATCCAGCGATAAAGCTGCCAAAACACCGGCTGATAAAGTATTTGCCGAATACGGCAAAAAACTTGACGGCCTGCCTGTTGTAGGCACTACAGTAAAACTCAATAAAATTTTTGCCCCCATATATGCCGAATACGATTCGCCGATGGGCTATTACGGCGGCTTATTAGTAGGCAGCGCTGTTGTTGAAAATTACGTAATTGCCCCTGAATCTGTTCCCACGGGAGCCGCAACCGGCGGCGCTCCTGTTCCCGCTCCGGCAGCAGCTCCTGTTGCTCAGGCTGCCACTGCCAGCAGAGGAGAAAGCCAGAAGGCTCTTGCTGATACCGGGGCTACAAACTCCGCC
>JGI994J12354_10004012_pt1 | contig 13451 bp, 15 predicted proteins | sample IntmicLarv3ML3BL_FD_12354 | JGI IMG/M metagenome (IMG submission 12354)
GACGAAGATAAATATGCTTTGTCAGAGATGCTCCAATTTATCTGGCGTAGCGCAATACGAGACGGAAAAGAGATTCATCTATATGTACCCAGCCAACGTATGAGGAAACTTCTCATCGACTGGATTACTAATATAAGTCAAGAATCTATCTCAGGCATTATTGCTTAGGATAGTCTATTTTTTGGAGGTGATTTAATGCGCTAATCAATATCGAACGCCCGCCTGTGAGGTGGGTTCATTTTTTTTGCCCATTTTTAAGAAGAAAGGATATGGATAATGTTTATTAAAAAGAAAGTGGCTGATTTTTCGACCGAAAAGCAAGCAAGATTAAATGCGTTAAATGATTGCTTTGTATCAGCTGTTGATCTTGTTACGGCTTTAATCGGGAATCTTCAAAATACCACAGCCGATCTCGAAAAGGAACTAATGGAGATTGAAGAATATCAGGGAAACTTACAGAAATACATAACAATTTATCTGTCAGCAAGCTGAAAAATGAAAAGGTTATTGCTAATTTTCAAGCATTAGTATGTGTTGACTAAATCTTTAGCTGGAGGTATGAATGAATATTTATGAAAAACTAGCAAAAATAAGGAAAAGTGTTGAGGTAATCAAGCGAGACACAAAAGCCTACGGCTATTACTATACAAAAGAAGAAAGCATATTAGCAAAAATCACAGTGCATATGGATAAACTAGGACTCTCACTGATTCCAGGAATAGTACCGGGAACTACTTCAGTTAGTCCATATTGCTATAAAAAAACAAAATCTACTCCGAAGGGCGAAATCTATGAGGAGAACGTAAACGAAGTCCTTGTCGCTGCTGATATGGTTTGGACTTGGGTGGATAATGAAAATCCTGATGAGCGGATCGTTGTGCCATGGACAATGGTTGGCCAGCAATCAGATGCGTCGCAGAGTTTTGGTTCTGGATTAACGTATTCGTCGCGATATTTTCTTCTGAAATATTTCAATATCTCTACATCAAATGATGATCCGGATAAATTCCGCAGCAAGCAAAAAGAGACAGAAATTGCTGAGGATAAGTTAATCGCCGAGGAGATTACTAAGGCGATTGATATACATATAAAAGCATACCTCGCCAAAACTCCCGAAAAGCGTGACGATGTAGTTAAGATAGTAAAAACATATGTGAAAGACGGAGATTATTTTAAAATTTCAGAATCTTCACTAGCAACGAGGCTTCTGCAAGATGTTCAGGAGAAATTTGTAATAGAGGAGGAGAAATAATGGGATTTCGTACTGGAGCATATGCAAAGATATGGGGGGTGACACCGCTTAGCGACACAAGCACAAAGCTACAGCTCTCTATTAGCCGTAAAGATAAGCGAACAGGTGAATATGTTACCGATTTTTCTGGTTTTGTCATGTGTGTCGGCACAGCCGCAGCGAGCAAGGCTGTCGGGCTTACAGATAGTTCTCGAATTAAACTCGGGGACTGCGATGTGAGCACGGTATACAAAAAGGATGGTGATAAGAAGACGGTTTATACGAATTTTAAGCTATTCTCTTTTGAGGAGGTCGAAAACAATTCGGATCAAAGCAATACTGAACCTGAGCATGATGTAGATGGCGGGGATATTGACGATAGTAATCTGCCGTTCTAAACAATTATTCTATGAATGGCGTAAGTTATGAACCGCTAATACGCAGCATGACATGGAGTTATTCCAGAGTTAAAACATTTATAGATTGTCCATGTCGATGGTTTTTAAAATACATAAAGCTGCCAAATAATACAGGCAGAGAGCTTTTTTTTGCAAGCTATGGAAGCTTAATGCATGAGTTAATCGAACAGTATAATAAGGGAATTAAAACACCGACGCAATTACAGATTGAATATTTGACCAGCTTTCGCAGTAGAGTAAAAGGTCAAGCGCCAAATCAATCTGTGTTCGAGAATTACTTCCAAGACGGACTTAGATATTTGCAAACAATGAATCCTATTCAGTGTAAAGTATTATCGGTTGAAAATCAGATTAATTCCTTTATTAAAGGAGTTCCATTTGTTGGCTATATCGATTTAATTACAGAGGCAGAAGATAAGACGATATTACTTATAGATAACAAATCAAGAGCTCTTAAGCCGCGTAGTAATCGCAAAAAACCTACTAAATCAGACATTGAGCTTGACGAATATCTTAAGCAATTATACCTGTACTCATCATTTGTCTTTGAAAAATATAAGAGATTCCCAGATAAACTTTGCTTTAACTGTTTCAGAAAAGGTATTTTTATTGAAGAACCTTTTGTTTTATCAGTATATGATGACACCATTGATTGGTTTTTGAAAAACATAGGCGAGATTATTCTGGAAACAGAGTTTCGTCCTGCAATTGAGTATTTTAAATGCAGATATTTGTGTGAGATGCAAGATTACTGCGACTACTACGAACTTTCAAAGAGGTGAAATATACATAAAAATAGACGATATTAAGAATATCGAAAGCGAAGCGGGTATTATTGCTTCGTTAATTCAAAATCCAGAATTCATTTACTATTCAGAAAATTTACTTCCGAACCATTTTTCTGACAAACAGAATGCATATGTATATTTAGCAATTGGCAATTTGGTTCAACAGCAAATTATGACGATTGATGCATATAACATTGTTAATGTTCTTGCCGGCGCAGACAATACTCGAAAGTATGCCGAGGCGCTAACCCTTGATGAGCTCGAAGAGCTAATGGAAATGAAAGATGTTTTAGCTAGAAATACTGTTGAAGAATATAAGTTGCTAGTCTCTAATGTTCTGGATTCTGCTTTAAGAAGAGATACATTCCGCAGACTTAGAGAGTGTGAGGCGCTATGCTTTAATCCATCCGAAAATAACCTTGAGCAGAAAATATATGAGACTCTTGATGATGTTATGATGGAGTTTTCGACAACCACAGAGATACCACCATATGGTGAGATCGTAGATGATTGTTGGAATGAAATAAAAGAGCGCCAGGGAAGTGGATATGCCGGCATACCATTTAAATTCCCTGCTCTAAATCAGTACGCCACAATAGAACGTGGCGAACTTTTTATTTTCGCGGCAAAAATGAAGCAAGGCAAAAGCATGATGCTGCTCAATTGTGCAGTTGATATTATGCTTCAGGGACATGCGGTTTTATACCTGGACAGCGAGCTAAATACTAGGCTGTTTACGGCTAGAATTCTTGCTTATCTAACTGGTATAGATTTTAAGAGAATCACATCGGGTGGATACAATAAGGACGAAGAAAGGCGTATAAACGAAGCACGAGAGTGGCTAAAGCAACAAAAATTCACACATATTTATATCCCAATGTTTGATCAGAAGAGTATTTACACTGCGATAAAAAAAGTAAAACACACTCAGGGCTTGGATGTGCTTATTGTTGATTACTTTAAAGGCAAGGGCGAAGGAGACGCCTTTGATAGTTACCAAGAGCTCGGGCGCTTTGTGGATATGATTAAGAATCAAATATGCGGCGATATGAATATCGCAGGAATTGGCGCTGCCCAAGCCACTGAAACCGGCAGAGTCGCAGATAGCGCAAAGATTGGCCGAAATGCCTCTACCATTGCATTTATTCTAGATAAAACTCAAGAGGAAATAGCAATAGATGGAGCTGAGTGCGGAAATAAGAAACTTTTTGTTGCACTAAACCGTAATGGAATGCAAATGGCACCCGGCGAGTATATCGATTTGCAGTTTAACGGCAATATTATTTCATTTGAGCAAGCAAAGCAACATATCCCAGATATACCATTTTAGATCGAACGGAAGGTGATGGCGTGACGATATCGGAATTAATTGATTCCGTCAATATTTTGGAATATATTTCGCAGTTTGTAGAGTTTGAAGAAAAAAATGGCGAACACTGGGCTTTATCTCCACTAAAAGAGGAAAACACGCCATCATTTTCTGTTAATGCCGAAATCAACTCCTTTTATGACTTCTCTTCTGGAATAGGTGGTAATGTTTTCACATTTATTAAGCACTATCACAACTGCGGGGCTCGTAGAGCCGAAGAAATTTTAAGAGAATACGCCGGCGATAAAGGTGTAGTATCTCCTAAGAGGAGAATGACAGCAACAAAAGTAGCAAAGAAGTTCGCAAAACGCAAGAAGAATATAAAGGAATCGAAATCTACCATATTACCGGACAATTATATGCATCGGTACGAGAAAAAGGACGAGAAGCTTGAAATCTGGGAGTCAGAAGGGATTTCTAGAGAGTCTCTTGATAAGTATCAGGTTTTTTATGATAGTTTTTCTGACCGCATAGTGTATCCGGTGTGCAATATGGATGGCAAAATTATAAATGTATCAGGCAGAACAATCGACCCAGAGTGGAAAGAAAAGAAATTGAGAAAATACACCTACTTCAAACCACTGGGTATTCTGGATACCTTGTATGGGTATTCAGAAAGCCAAGAAATAATCAAACAACTACACGAGGTGATTGTTTTTGAGGGGGCGAAGTCTGTAATGCTCGCAGATACCTGGGGCTACCATAATACCGTAGCGATTCTTACCTCGCACCTAAATAAATATCAGATGCAGATACTTGCAAAGCTCGGATGCAGAGTCGTCTTTGCATTAGATGAGGGTGTTAAAATTCGTGATGATGTAAATATCCAGCGATTAAAAAGGTATGTGAACATAGAATACATTTATGATAAAAACAAATTACTAGGCGAGAAAGATTCTCCAGTAGATAGGGGTGTGGAAATCTGGAAGGAGCTTTACAAAGAGAGATTAAAACTAAATTAAGCACGAAAAACTATACATTAATACATACACACAGTGATCACAGTTTGCTGGATAGCTGTACTGACTTTAAAGATTATATTGATTTATGTATAGAGAATGGCCATACAGCAATTGCCTCAACAGAACATGGAAAACCGCTGTCATGGGTTGAGAAAAAAATGCTCTGTGATAAAGCGGGAATAAAGTTTATACACGGTGTTGAAATATATCTAACCGAGCGCCTCGATGAAAAGGTTAGAGATAATTATCATACGGTTTTGCTTGCAAAAAATTACCAAGGTGTTTTAGAGCTTAATAAATTAGTAAGTATGTCGTGTAATAAAGAACATTTCTATTACACAAATCGCATAAGTTTCGATGAGTTTTTGGGAATTTCAAACAACATAATAAAGACAAGCGCGTGTTTGGCATCTCCGCTGAATAAATTGCCGGACGACCACCCGAGATATTTCCAACTTGCTAATGCTTATGATTACTTAGAGGTTCAGGCACACAATCACCCAGACCAGATTGCTTTTAATAAAAGGCTGGTAGCACTCTCGGGGCAAATAGGCATACCGCTTATTTGCGGGACTGATACACATAGTTCCAGTAAGTACAAAGCTGAGTGCCGGAAAATTCTCTTGAAAGCTAAGCATAAGTCATATGGGGATGAGGATGCTTTTGATCTATCGTATAAGACCTATGATGAGCTGGTTGAGATATTTAAGACGCAAGGCGCATTGTCGGAATCAGAAGTTATTGATGCGCTTGAAAATACAAATATCCTTGCTGATTCTGTGGAGAATTTTGAGTTAGATGTTTCTATAAAATATCCGATTTTATATGGAAGTAGGGAAGCGGATAATAGGGAATTTGTAAGCAGAATAGAGCGAATGTTCAAGGAGAAATTGGATTCAGGCATTATCCCCGCCGAGCAAGAAGATGCATTCAGGTCTGCAATTGATGAAGAATTAAGGATTTTTCAGAAACTTGGAATGGATGGATTCATGCTCAGCATGTCTGAACTGACCGGATGGTGTAGGGAGAACAATATCGCTATGGGGCCGGCTAGAGGCAGTGTGGGTGGTTCAAGAGTCGCTTATGTAACAGACATTACTGATGTTAATCCCGAGACATGGCATACGGTGTTTTCCCGATTCTGTAATGAAGACAGGGTGGAAATTGGAGACATCGATATTGATGTTGTTAATGAAGACCGGCCAAAAATATTCGACTATATAGTGTCGAGATTCGGAGCAAGGCATACGGCTCGTGTAGCTGCGTTTGGTACACTGGCTGATAAAGCTGCAATTGATATCATTGGCAAGGCTTTGAGAATTTACGCCGAGGAAAACGGATCATTAGAAAAAAATCCGTGGTTAATTCCAAATTTAAAAATAATCAAGCGGGAATATGAGAATAATCCTGATGCGGCAAGAAAAAAATATAAGGAACTATTCTACTATTTTGATGGACTGGTAAATACACGAATCTCTCAATCAGTTCACCCTGCCGGCATGGTTATTAGCCCAATAACATTAGACGATAATTACGGATATTTTGATAAGGATAATGACTCCTGCCTTATGCTTGATATGGGTCAGGTACATGATGTAGGATTGGCGAAATATGACTTCCTAGTACTAAAAACAGTTCGAGTCTTGCGCGATGCTTTTAATCTTATAGGCAAATCTTATCCCAGAATGCACGAGATAGACTGGTCTGATGACGCAGTATGGCAGGGTATAGCAAAAGACCCATCTCTGGTATTTCAGTTTGAATCTGATTATGCAAACATGGGGTATAGGAAGTTCAAACCAAGTAGTATTCTTGAAATGTCGTTGGTGAATGCAGCCATTAGACCTTCTGGCGCATCATATAAGGATAGATTGTTTGCGCGTAAACAACACAAGAATCCATCTGCATTAATTGACAACTTATTTAAGGACAATTATGGCTATCTGGTGTATCAAGAAGATGTCATCAAGTTCCTACAGGAAATTTGCGGTCTGTCCGGCAGCGAAGCTGACACCGTAAGAAAGGCAATAGGTCATAAACAAGCAGATAAATTACAAGCAGCTCTTCCTAAAATCTTAAATGGGTACTGCGATAAGTCACAAAAATCCAGAAAAGAGGCGGAGGAGGAAGCTACGGGGTTTCTAAAAGTAATAGAAGATGCTTCTGATTATATGTTTAATTACAACCATAGTATCGCATATTGCATGCTCGGGTATCTGTTCGGATATCTTAGGTATTATTATCCTTATGAAACGCTCACAGCGTATCTAAATAATGCTGCGAACGATGACGATATTGAGAATGGCTCTGCATATGCTCAGAAAAACGGGATAAAAATCACTATGCCGAAATGGGGAATATCTAGGGGTGATTATTACTTTAACGCCGAAAAACACACTATTGCCAAGGGCTTAGCATCGGTTAAATATATGAGCGCAATTGCTACTGAGGAATTATTTGAACTATCTCAGGGAAAGCAATATATATATTTTATGGATTTGCTGCGCGATATAAGCCACGAGACATGTGTCGATGCCAGGCAGCTTAACACATTAATACATATAGATTTCTTTTCTGATTTTGGAAATCAGCGAGAATTATTAAGACTTGTGGATTTATTTAATTTATTTAAAGCCGGAGCTGCCAGGCAGATTAAGAAGTCTCAGGTCGATGGGACGGAACTCGAAGAGGCTGTAAGAAAACATGCTGTCGGCACAACAAAAAGCGGAGGAGTGGCTAAAAGCTATACATTGCTAGATGTGATGGCAATACTCAGGGATTTAGAAGTTCTGGTTAAAAAATCACAAATGGAAGATTTAAGTGATGTAATTAAAGTGCAGAATTTTTATGATGCAATGGGTTATGTTGGATATGTATCTGGTAAAGAAGATGATAGGCGCAAGCTTATTATTATGGAGGTCTATCCATTACGGCGTAAGTCAGATAGCAGACAGTTTGGTCATAGCATTGTAACCAAATCAATTGGTAGCGGGAAAGATAGCAGATTCACCGTTTTTAATCGGGTTTTTGAAGATAACCCTGTTAAAGCCGGTGATATTATTTTTTGCAAAAGTTATACAAGGGATGGTCAGTATTATCAGCTAACATCCTACGATAAATTATATTAAATCAGGAGGGAGTAAAAATGAGATGTATTGTTTGCGATAAATGTAAAACAATTTTGGAAGACTATAAGGCTGCGAGGTCAGTTGCTTTAACTAGAACGATGCAGAAAAAGTCTAGAGACACAAATGGTCGAGATGATCAGGATGTAATATGGCAGAAAGATTTATGTGTTGCTTGCGCAGCTTCTGTTGAGGATTTCATTAGTTCTACTGATGATTCTGAAGAAGCAGGTGGGTAGAAGTTATGCCTCTAGGGCTTAATGATGTAACATGGGAATCTATTAGACCCATGGTATCTGATGAGAGTTTGCCTAGTTGGCTCCGCTCATCTCCATATAGAGCATACTCAATGAGGGATAGAGGGATTTCTCTCAGATCAGAAAATGGTGAGCCGATCAGGATGGCATCTGAAACCAGTCCATATATGCGACTCGATGACTTCATTCGTGATGAAAGCGTTTTTGTTGGGCTTAGTAATAATCAAGGCGAGGAATTTAGAGTGCCTATGCGGGAGTTGTTACACGAAGAAGCACAGGAATATCGCGCCCAGGGAGGCGAGGAAGATTCTGAGTACATTAGGCAATTACAAGGACAGTGGCAGGATCTCAACAGACAACAGGGCGGTGACGCGTCTGTCGCGTGGGCGCAAGTAGTTGAAAGGCTCCGCAGGCATCGTGCCCACGGAGACTATCACGAAGCATCTGCTAGTGCTAATCTGGAATTTGACGAAGAGGACGATTATGCATCGGAACTTGAGGTATCTGACGAACTCGACGCTTATTTATCTGGAATTAGAGTTATAGAAGCGAGAAAAGACTAATATGAAATTACTGTTTCATACACATATTTAGGAGGTGCTGCGATTGCAAAATGACACACACTGTAATATTTGCGGTAACAAACTCGATGAGTTTGATCTGCAAGGTGAATATATGATACATACAAAAATCGGATACGGGAGCATATATGATGGAGATGAAGTTTGTTTCAGAATGTGCTCACAATGTTTCGATAAGGTGATAGAACAATGCGAGATTTCGCCTTTGATTCATGTTAAATAATGCAATGAGCAGCACGGATTCTACCGTGCTGCTCTTATATATAAGGAGTAAATAATTGAGACTTAGACCACCTCGGGTGCCAGAGATGCTGTTCGTGTTGTTTCTTTTATTGATGGTAGTGGTAGCAATAATCCAAATTAGCAATCAACAAGGAGTTATTAGATGAAGGTAATATGCATTTCGGGCAAGGCGCAGCATGGTAAGGACGCGGCGGCGCAGTTTATGAAAGATATTCTTGAAGATGATGGCAAGAGTGTTTTGATTACTCATTTTAGCGACCTACTAAAATACATATGCTTAAAGTTTTTTGAGTGGAACGAAGAAAAAGACGACGCAGGAAGATCTCTTCTTCAATACGTCGGCACTGATGTAATTAGGAAATCTCAACCAGATTTTTGGGTTAATTTTATTAAGTCAATATTATCTCTGTTCCCAACAGAATGGGACTATGTAATTGTCTCTGATTGTAGATTTCCAAATGAATACGAATGTATTAGGGATGAAGGATTTGATGTTACGCTGGTGCGTGTGTACCGGCCTGATTTTACAAGTCTATTAAATGATGAGCAACTTACTCATCCTTCGGAAACTGCGATGGATGAGTATAAATTTGATTATTATATAGAAAATAATAGCTCAATTGAAGGTCTTAGGAAGTCTACCCGCGCTTTTTTAAGACTGCTTTAATTGCAGAAAAAGAGAGGGCATGAATTATTGAGAATAGAAGAATGGCTGCCTAGTAAACTCGGGCAGGATATATGGCACAAAAAGTACCAGCGCAACGGAGAGACCTTCGACCAGTGGTTGTACAGGGTAAGTGGTGGCGACGCTGAGTTAAGAGAAATGATTGTACAAAAGAAGTTTCTTTTTGGTGGTAGAATCCTCTCAAACAGAGGAATTTCCATGGAGGAAGAAAAATCCTCATTATCAAATTGTTATGTTATGCCTCCAGTGGAGGATAATATTGAATCGATATATGAGACATGTAAAAAGCTTGCGCGAACTTATAGCTATGGCGGTGGCTGCGGTGTGGATATAAGCAAACTGTCACCAGCGGGAGCGAAGGTGCGAAATCAGGCAGGAGAAACCAGTGGGGCGGTAAGCTTTATGAGCACCTTCAGCCAAGTGACTGAGCAGATTGGGCAGAATAAGCGCAGGGGTGCGCTGATGATATCGCTGGATTGCACACATCCAGATGTGATAGATTTTATTAATGTAAAAACAGATCTTACTAAAGTTACAAAAGCTAATATTTCCGTTCGAGTAAGTGACGCATTTATGGATGCGGTTATTAATGATGAAGACTGGGAGCTTTTCTTCGAGCGCCCCGAGACTGGCGAGCGCATTTCCAGAATAGTAAAGGCAAATCATATCTTTGAATTACTATGTAAAAACAATTGGGAAATGGGTGAGCCGGGAATTCTGTTCTGGGATAGAGTAAAAGACTGGAATTTACTTTCGAATAATCCTGAATTTGAATATGCAGGGGTTAATCCATGCGCTGAAGAGCCTCTTCCAGCCGGTGGTTCCTGCTTGCTTGGCTCAATCAATTTAGCAGAGTTTGTAGAAACAGATGAAAATGGCTGGCCGTATTTTAATTATGATGAATTTACGAAGTGCATTCATATTGCTATAAGAGCTCTCAACAATGTGCTGGACGCAGGGATAGGAAGACATCCTCTAGAAGAGCAACGGAAGAGTGTTTCTGATTGGCGACAAATTGGTCTTGGCGTTATGGGTGTTGCGGATATGCTTGTTAAGCTAAAAGAAAAATATGGTGTTGGTAGCTCCCTAAGTACTTGTGATGACATAGCAGAACATTTACAAAATGAAGCTATAATTGCAAGCGCATTGCTCGCGGCTAAGTATGGGGCATATCCGAAGTATGACAAACGCATCCTTGAGAATCGATGTTATGACTTTGATGATGACATAAATAGCGAAATAAGAGAGCTTGTAGAGAAAAATGGCCTTAGAAATAGCCAACTTCTTACAATCGCCCCAACAGGAACAATCTCAACAATGTTGGGAATATCCGGCGGTATCGAGCCGATTTATGCAAATTCATATACACGGAAAACTGAGAGCTTACATGGCGAAGATACATATTATAAGGTATACACCCCGATTGTAGAAGAATACATGAACAAACACAATCTAACTGACGAGTCTCAGCTTCCTGATTATTTTGTTACTGCATCGGAAATTCCGTATTCAGAAAGAATAGAAATGCAATCTGTATGGCAGACATATATTGATGCAGCAATTAGTTCAACAATCAATCTGCCTAATTCAGCAACTGTTAGAGATATTGAAAACCTTTATATATTAGCATGGGAAAGAGGGCTTAAAGGCATTACTGTTTTTAGAGATGGATGCAGTAGAGCCGGAATTTTAACCACTGATAATAATACTAAGCCAACAGGTATTAATGAATCACTTCACACAGCTCCTAGCCTTGGTCGCGGCGATGTAATTCAGGTGAACGATGATGTGATAGGAAAGAAGCGTAAGTTAATTACAGGCTGCGGCTCGCTACACTGCTCTGCCTTCTTTGACCCGCAATCCGGAGATTTAGTTGAGACCTACCTAAGCAAGGGTTCGGAGGGAGGATGTCTGAATTTCGCAACCGGACTGTCACGGATGATATCGTATGCTGTGCGTTCCGGTGCGGATTTTAATGGCGTAATCGATCAATTAAAAAGTTGCGGAGCATGTCCATCATATGCGGTTAGGGCTGCTACCAAAAAGGATACCTCAAAAGGTTCCTGTTGTCCGATAGCAATAAGTTATGCGCTAAAGGAAATGCATGATGAAGTAGTTGAGGAATTATTACTCAATGAATCTTCCGATGAGAGCACTTTCAGATGTCTCTATATCGTTAATAATGGACAAACCAAAAGTTCCAGCATGCCCGGAATGTGGTGAAGGGCTGTTTTTTGAAGGCGGATGTAATGTATGTAAATCTTGCGGATGGAGCAAGTGCGAATAAAAATCCCCGAACAATTGTGTTCGGGGATCATTCATGAGTATGAAAGGAAAGTTTTATGAATAGAGTAGGCGAATTTGAGAAGGTTAGTTTTGAACAGTTTTTTGAATCTATGATTGAAACCATTGGGTTTGAGTCTTCGAGCGAAGAAATGATTAAAGAGTTATATGATGATTTGCAGATACCCACTAGAGCAACAAGCGGCTCTGCTGGTTATGATTTTAAAGCCCCGTTTGGGTTTGCGCTCAAAGCAGGTCAGAGTATAAAAATACCCACAGGAATTAGAGTGCAAATTGATGATGGTTGGTGGTTAGGGTGCCTCCCAAGAAGTGGTCTGGGATTTAAGTATCGGGTGCAGCTAGATAATGTTTTAGGTGTCATCGATAGTGATTATTTTCATTCAGATAACGAGGGGCACATCTTTGCAAAGATTACAAATGATAGCCGCGAAGATAAAATGGTAGGTATAGATGCCGGTGATGGATTCATGCAGGGGATTTTCTTGCCCTATGGAATTACTCGATCGGACAATGCGACCAATGTTCGTAATGGCGGCATGGGTTCTACGGGAGCATAGGCCAGGGAGAGATATAATTTTGAGTTGGGAAAAAACAGGCTATATTTGCAGGTGCGGAAAGAATTTGTATAAAACTGAAGGATGTTTTGGGGCTGCATTGCATTGTGTTTCGTGTTTAGCGGGTGTCGGCTGCTACACAGACCTTCTTGAAGCGAAGAAAGAATTTGAGCGAATCTATAAGATTAAAGGAAATTTGATGAGCAGGGATAAAGATGGCTTGAGGATAAAATACAATGTTTACAAAGTTGCCAATGGTTCTTTGATTAACAATTGTTTTGTTCTTCGGCCCGACAAAGACCCTGCCGCTGTTGAGGCGCTGAAAAGATATGCCGAAACAACAGAAAATCTCCAGCTTGCTGAGGATATACGTAAGTGGATAGCAACACCAAATGTCAATTTGGTGTCGATTAGGGAGGGGAAATAATGATAATGATTATGATTCAAATAGTCACTTGTATTGCACTGGTTACAACCGCAGTGATAGGAGTTAAAGGAGTAATTGAAAAAGTCCGGGAAAATAAGACTAAAATCTAAATAATGAAGGAATGTGAATGAAGAAATTCTTAATATGTATGGTAATACTATGTCTAATTCTTAGTATGGCGGCTTTTGTACCAGTCGGTGTTGAGGTCACAGGTTATGCCGACGGAGTAGATTATATGTCACGGATGCTTAAAGCCTCAGAAAACGGAAGCCCATATGCAATGTCAATGGGTGCGATATATGAGCAGCAAAGGAACTTGAAAATAAATACACTTGGAATTGCGGAGTATAATACTACGCAATTTTTTAATGGAAATAACAGCGCACAAGAAATACATAATTTAATTAATGATTACATAAATCCCAAGCCGGCGGAAATTCCAGAGCTTCCAGCCGTACCCGAGCCAGAACCGGCACCTGTTGAGGACGCGCCCATTATCAAACAAT
>JGI994J12354_10004013_pt1 | contig 13449 bp, 10 predicted proteins | sample IntmicLarv3ML3BL_FD_12354 | JGI IMG/M metagenome (IMG submission 12354)
AACTCGAGCGAGTCGGCTTGTTTACTAAGGAATTAGAGGAGGCTCTTTTTAATGATGAAGCCGATATCGCCGTTCATAGTGCAAAAGATTTACCTGTGAATTTACCAGAAAATTTTGGAGTAGCAATGTGTTTGCCAAGAGATAAATCTTGCGATGTGTTGGTTCGAAAAAGCGAAAAATCAGTTCCAGATTTAATAGCAACTTCCAGTCCAAGACGTAGGGCGCAATTGAAAAATATGTTTCCGAATGCAGTTTGGGGTGAAATGCGTGGAAATGTTGAAACTCGTCTTAAAAAATTGTCGGCAGTAGAAAGCTCTATAGATGCAACTGTGTTGTCTGGAGCGGGGCTAGTTCGCTTAGGCATTACAGCATTTGAAGATTTAGTTTTTACAGAACTAAAATATAATTGTTGTGTTCCTGCGGCAGGTCAGGGTATAATCGCACTGCAATGCAACGATTCTTTGGCTGAAATCTTATCTGGTTTAGGCGACAAAAATGCTATGGAAGCATTCCTTTTAGAAAGACAATTTTTACGCACTTTAGGAGGTGGATGTCAGGTAGCGCACGCAGCAAATTTCGACGGAGAATTTTTTAGAATTTTTCACGAAAATTGTGGGATTCAAAAATACAAATTTTCATCCTCATCTATAGACGAAATGTTGAAAGAAGTAGAAGCTCTAGCTCAAGGAATTGTCAAATGATTTTGCTTTAAAACGTCTTGACATATCTTGCGAGAAATGAGACACTTTTAAGTAACAATAAAAACTCTCAATTTAGAGTGGGTTGATTCCCCACTCTTTTTTGTCTGTTTAAAAATCATTTTATTCAACAAACTAAGACTATGAGCAACAGTAGCGAAATATTGGCAATTCTCGAGTACATGGAGAAGGAAAAGCAAATCAAGCGTGAGGATATGATTGAAATCATATCTAATGCAATACGCAGCGCAGCCCAAAAGACAGGCATTTCTGGTCAGGAATTGAAAGTAGAAATCAATCCTAAAACGGGTGCTATCAAGGCTTGGCAAGTGCTTACTGTTACAGATTCTATTGCAGATCCTTACACTCAAATTCATATCGACAAAGCTAAACTCTACGCTACAAATCCTGCTTTGGGCGACATCGTTTACAGAGAAATGGACCCTGGTAGCTTAGGTAGAATTGCAGCGAAAAATGTTCAACAAAGCTTGATGCAAAAAGTTCGTCAGTCTGAAAAAGAACGTATTTATGACGACTTTAAGGATTCTATTGGCGATATCGTTTCTGGCACTGTTCGCAGATACGAAAAAGGCGCACTCGTTGTTGACTTAGGTTCAGCAGAAGCAATTATGCCAAAGCGTGAATGCATTCCTAGTGAAGATTATGCTCCTGGTGAGCGTATCCGTTGTTTGATTTTGGATATCGAAAATACTGCAAGAGGTCACGAAATTATTTTGAGCAGAGCAAACTATAAGTTCGTTCGCAGACTCTTTGAAGTTGAAGTTGCAGAAATTTCTGAAGGTATCGTTAAGATTGAGAATATTGCTCGCGAACCTGGATACAGAACAAAGATTGCAGTTAGCAGCTCAGACCCAAAAGTTGATCCTGTTGGCGCTTGCGTCGGAGCAGGTGGTACTCGCGTAAAGAGTATTGTCAGAGAATTAGGTGGCGAAAAAGTTGATGTGATAAAACATTATCCAAATACCCGTCAATTCTTGGAAGAATGTATCAAGCCTGCACAGCTTAAAAACTTTAAAGCATTTCCAGATCAAAAGCGTATTTACTTTGAGGTTTCCGAAGATGATTTATCTTTGGTAATTGGTAAAAAAGGTTCTAACGCAAAGCTTACTTCTCGTTTGATGGGTTGGAAGCTTGATATCGAGCGCGAGGCTTCTCAAGATTACAGTATGGAAGCTAAGTTGCAAGCAGCAGCAGGAACTTTGGCTAATGTTCTTACTAATTTGTCAGAACATCAACTTACTCTCTTGGCTAACAGCGGAATCAATAGCGCAGACGCTTTTGAAGGTGTAGAAGAAGAAGATTTGATTGAAATGGGATTCTCTGAATCTGAAGCAAAAGAAGTTTTGGAACAAGTAAGAAATCATCTCAAAGCGTAGTACAAAAACGAAGGTAAAATATAATGAGCGTAAGAATTCACGCACTCGCAAAAGAACTTGGATTGAGTAGTAAAGAACTACTCACTTTCATACAAGATAGATTCGATACTTATAAGATCGAAGTCAAGAGCGCGTCAAGTGGCGTTCCAAATTTGTACGAAGACATTATTAAAGCAGATGTAAAAGCTTATCTTGAAAAGCAAGGATCTAGTAGCGTTGTAGCAGAAGATAGTGAAGATGCATCTGATGAAAATGAGGCTTTGGATAATGAATCTGATGATTCAAAAGAAGAGATTGAAGAGGTCGAAGAAGTAAAAGAAGAAATCGCAGAGCCAGTTGCAGTGTCAACTCCAGCGCCTGTTGTTCCTCCGATGCCTGTGTCTAAACCAGCACCAATAGTGCCTCCGACACCACTATCAAAGCCAGCTCCAATAGTTCCGCCAACTCCAATTTCTAAGCCAGCGCCATTGGTACCTCCAATGCCTGCGTCTAAACCAGCACCAGCGGTACCACCTATGCCAGCTTCAAGACCAGCTCCCGCTGTTCCTCCGATGCCTATGTCAAGACCTGCTGTTCCGCCTATGCCTAATATAGGTAGAGCTCCTGCACCTGTTGCAGATGCGAGTGCTAATGCAAGCGAAGCTCAAGCTCCTGCTGGCGTACCAAAACGTATTTCAATTAAGCCGCCTATCATTGTTCGCGATTTCGCTAAAATGATAGACTTAAAACCTTTCCGTCTGATTTCTGAACTTATGGATATGGGCATTTTTGCTGCTATGAATCAGACTATAGAAGAATCTGTTGCAGCTCAAATCGCTACAAAGCACGGCTTTGAATTAGAAGTTAAGCATCGCGGTGAACAGGCTCAACAACAGAAAAAGCAAGAGAAAAAGCCTAGTTACGATGATCCTAAAAATCTCGAACCAAGAGCTCCTATCGTTTGTATCTTGGGTCACGTAGACCATGGCAAAACAACTCTATTGGACACTATCAGAAACACAAATGTTGTAGAAGGTGAAGCTGGTGGTATTACTCAACACACTGCTACTTATCAGGTAGAACATAATGGTAAGAAAATAACTTTTCTTGATACTCCGGGTCACGCAGCATTTTCTAAAATGCGAGAGCGTGGTGCGAATGTTACTGACATTGCTATCTTGGTTGTCGCGGCGGATGACGGCTTTATGCCTCAGACAGAAGAGGCTCTTTCCTTTGCTCAAAAAGCAGGAGTGCCTATCATTGTTGCGATTAATAAAATGGATGCTAAGGGCGCAAATATCGATAAAGTAAAGCGTCAGATGCAACAGCGCGGAATCGCTCCAGAAGATTGGGGTGGAGAAACTCTTTGCTGTGGAATCTCTGCTCTCAACAATACAAACATCGGAGACTTGCTGGAATTAGTGTTGCTCCAAGCAGAAATTATGGAGCTTAAAGCTAATCCAAAACGTCCTGCTGAAGGTATGGTTATCGAAAGTCAACAAGAGCAAGGTAGAGGCGCTACTTCTACTTTGATTGTCTTGCAAGGAACTCTTAAAGCGGGCGATTGTATTTATTCTAAAGGCAATTACTGTCGCGTTCGCGCCCTGTTAGATGACAGAGGTCGTAAGATTGACAAAGCTATCCCTGGAACCCCTGTTCTTACTATGGGTTGGACTGGAGCGCCTGACGCAGGTGAGACTTTCTTAAAAGCAGATAACGAAAAGCAAGCTCGCAAACTTACAGAGGAATATATCGACGAGCAACGCAAACTTCTTGGAATCAGCTCTGCGCCTAAAGCTACAAATCTTGAAGACTTGATGGCTGCTATTGCCAACAAAGATAAGAAAATATTTAAGTGCGTTGTTAAGTCAGACGTTAGTGGCACAACCGAAGCTTTGGTTGCTTGCTTAGAAGATATCAAGTCTGATAAAGTCGACTTAGAAGTTATCGATAGCAAAGTTGGTTCTATTACTAAGAACGATGTTGACTTGGCTGCAACTGCTCAGTCGGCAATCGTGGCTTTCAATGTTAAGACAGAAAACGGTGTTGTCGCAGCAGCAAAGCATAAGGGCGTTCAAATCATAGAACACAATATTATCTATGAATTGCTCAATCAAGTTAAGGATGCAATGAAGAATCTGCTTGATCCTGAAATGCGCGAAAACAAGTTGGGTCTTGCTGAAGTCAGAGCTCTGTTTAACGTAACAAAGGGCGGTAGAGTCGCAGGCTGTATGGTTATAGAAGGTATGATTAAGCGCGATAAATTTGCTAGAGTTTTCCGTAATGAAAAAGAACTTGCAAGGGGCAGAGTAGGTACTTTGAAGCGCTTTAAAGAAGATGCTAACGAAGTTAAGGCTGGCTACGAGTGCGGTATCAATGTTACAGGTTTTGATGATTATCAGGTTGGCGATACTATCGAATGCTTTGAAATTCTTGAAATACGTCCTGACTTATAAAATCTAATGACACAAAGAACTGTCAGAATAGGTGAACTTTTGCTCCGTGAACTTGGCATTTATATGCACGGCCACTGGCGCGCTGAGAGTGTGAATATCACGCTTACGGATATGAGTGTTTCGCCAGATTTGCATAATGCAAGAGTCTATTATTCGGTAATTGGTGGTCGCGAAGAGATTGCAAAAGCTGGAAAATTCTTGATGAAAATTCGTCGAGAATTGAGGACTCATTTGTCTAAAGTCGTAGTTCTAAAGCGTATGCCAGAACTTAGCTTTATGTATGATCCTGTGCCTGATAGAGGGGCTCGTCTTATGGAAATCTTTGACGAACTTGATAATGAAGAATCAAAATAAATTTTATCCTGAATTGGCAGAATTTTTTGATTTACTTATCAAAAGTTGTGTTGGGAAGAATGTCGCAATCATAGGGCATATGCGCCCTGACGGCGATTGCATAGGTTCGCAAATTGCACTTGCAAGTGTTATGCGCGATATTGGTGCAAAAAATGTTATTTGTTTAAACAAGCACGAAGTCCCACATATCTACGAAAAGTATGCAGATGGCGAAGCCTTTGTATCGGCAGATGATTTCAGCGATTTAAGTTACGAAATCATTGCTGTAGATTGCGCAGATTATTCACGCACAAGTGAATTTATTAAAGAAAGATTTCCTACACCTCTTGGCGCTATTGATCATCATATAAATGATAAAAACTACGCAAAGATAAATTTGATTTGTCAAACATCTAGCGCAACTTGCGAGCTTATTGCAGGATTGCTGTTTGATGCAGGAATTAAAATAAATAAAAAAATTGCAAATGCTCTTTACGTAGGAATGGTGATGGATACACGTCAGTTTACTACAAATTCTACTAGCGCGAAAACTTTTGAAATCGCGGCAGAGCTCGCCAAAGAAGGCGCAAACTTGCCACAGGTTGCAATAGATTTGTATCAGTGCGAACGATTCGCAAAAGTAAAATTGTTGTCTCGCTATCTTGCAAACATAGAACGTTATGCAGATGGAAAAATCTGCGGAGGCACTTTGTATATGAAAGATATTCAAGAGTGCGGCTCTTTAAAAGAAGATAGCGATGGGCTTGTGGATTACGCAAGAGCTGTTGAAAATGTTGAAGCATCTTTCTTAATAGAAGAATTGCCTGTTGGAGCAAAAGCATCGCTAAGATGCAAAGACCCAAAGTATGCAATGAATATCGTAGCACAAAATTTTGGTGGTGGCGGACACGCTTGCGCTGCTGGTTGCAACACAACTATGAATGTGGAAGATTTCAAGAAGGCTTTGATTGAAGAAATCTCTAAATCTTTGAAGATTTGATATGGAAACTTACGAGGGAATATTGTTAATAGATAAACACTCTGGCTGTACTTCGCACGACATAGTCGATATGGTGCGCAGACGCTTGAAAATGAAAGCAGTAGGGCACGCAGGAACTCTCGACCCTATGGCAACAGGCTTGATGCTTTTGTTGATTGGTAAGGCTACCAAGCTCTCGCAATATTTGATGAGCGCAGACAAAGTTTACACAGGCACTTTAGAATTTGGCAAAGTAACAAACACTCAAGATAAAGAGGGCGAAGTTTTAGAAGAAAGTGAAGTCAAAGATTTTTCTAAAGAAGAAATTTTGGATTTGATGAAAACTTTTATAGGCGACCAATATCAAACTCCGCCAATGTTTTCTGCAAAAAAAATCAATGGAGTTGCTTTGTATAAAATGGCTCGCAAAGGTCAGGAAATTGAGCGCGAACCTAGGTTTATAAGAGTCAGTGCATTCGATTTAGTAGATTGGTCGAAACCAAATATGAGTTTTAGTTTGGCTTGTAGTAAGGGAACTTATGTTCGTACTATCGCTCACGATTTAGGCAAAAAAGCGGGTTGCGGAGCAATGCTCACTGAGTTAAGACGCACAAAAAATGGAACATTCGATGTTTCTAACGCAATAACAATTGCACAGCTTAATGAATTAGCGCCTTCGCAAATTAAAAATCATTTAATAAATATGCGAGATGCTGTTCCTAGTTTTGCTCTCTAAAAAATGCTTTCGGCAGACAAAATAATTGAGAAAAAAAAATGCGTTATTGCAATGGGTATTTTCGACTCTTTGCATTCTGGTCATTTGAAAGTTTTGAATAAGGCAAAAATTTTTGCTGAAAAAAACAATTACGAATTTATTGTTTTAACTTTCGATCCCCATCCAACAAAAATTACTAAAGGTATTAAAGAAGCTTCAAGACTTATACTGCCCTTGGAATTAAGATTGGATATGTTAAAAGAATTCGGGGCTAAAAAAATTATCGTACAAAAATTTGATAAAAAATTTTCCAAGATAAGCCCTGATGAATTTATTAATTTATTGATGAAAAATTTCCCAAATTTAAGAGCTCTTGCAATGGGCGAGAATTTTAGATTCGGCAAAAATGCAACAGGCGATGTAAAGTGGTTAAATAAAAATAATAAGCATATCAAAATTTTGTCTGCTATAAATCTACAAAATTCTAAAAAAACAATTAGTTCTTCAAGACTTCGCATTGCAATTGCAAAAGCAGATTTAAAAAGCTTTAAGCAAATGACTAAGCGCGATTACTTCGCAATAGGCAAGGTCATATCAGGCAAAAAACTAGGCAGAAAAATAGGATTTCCTACACTCAACTTGTCTTGGAATCCTGAATGCAAATTACCTTATGGCGTATATGCAGTAAAGCTAGAAAATTTAAATTCTAAAAGAGAATATTTTGGTGTAGCAAATTATGGAATATCTCCAACTATTGATAATGACAAGAAAGTTTTGGTAGAAACTAATCTTTTTGAAAATGTAAAATTTGGTGTAGGAACAACAATAAAAGTTTCATTCCTTAAATTTTTAAGAACAGAAAAAAAATTTTCATCTTTAGAGTCTCTAAAGAAAGCTATTGCAATTGATAAAGAAAAGGCATTAAGATTCCTCAGTTAATATCAAACAAAGGAATTTTATGTTTAAGAAATTTTCGATAACAATTTTGTTTTGTCTATGCGCTTTACATTGTTTTGCAGAAATTAAATTGCCTGTATTTGAAAGTTTTGAAGCTGCAAAAAAGCAAAGCGTAGATGAAAATAAGCTTCTTATTATATATTTTACTGGTAGCACTTGGTGTCCACCTTGCAAATTCTTAGATTCACAAATTTTGCATACAGAAAAATTCGCAAAATTTGCAAATGAAAATCTTGTAATTGCAGTAATAGATTTTTTGGATTTCACGACTCCTGCTAGTAAGAAGTTTTTTAATAATCATAAAAAATTGGCAGAGCAGTTTAGAATAGATAGTTTTCCTACAATGATTTTTATAAATCCTAAAACTAATAAAGTAGAAAGAATGGAAGGCTTGACTAGAAATATGAGCGTAGAGTCTTTTATAAATGATATAACTTCTATTAAAGAAAAATTAGCTAAATAATTTTTTAGATGAAAAGATTTTTTATTACCGTTTTCTTTTGTGTTTTTGTTTTCACTTGTTTTGCAGAAGCAAAGCTAACTATGTCAGAAGATGTGGAAGCTGCGAGAAAGCAAAGCAAAAAACAAAATAAGTTTCTTGTATTGTATTTTACAGAAAGCAATAAATCTCAAGGTGGCAAATTTTTTGAAGAGGAAATTTTAAACACAGAAAAGTTTGCTGGGTATGCAAAAGAAAATCTTGTATTGGTGCGAATTGAATTTTCAGATAAAAATACCCCTGTAAATAAAAAATATTCTTCAGCTCATAAAAAATTAGCGAAAAAATTTCATATTAAGGAATTTCCTATTATGGTTTTTGTAACGCCAGATGAAAGTACAGATATTATAAGAAATGATTTAGGGAAATCTGAATCAGGATGTCCGAAAATGACTGTGGATTCTTTCATAGGCTTTATCGATTTTCTTAAAAAACAATTTATGGAAGAAGAAGATCCTTGGTGATGATTTTTTCTTTTCAAAAAAATTTATTTTAAAAACTGTTAACAAAAAAATCCCTTGAGAATTTTCTCAAGGGATTTTTGTTTTTAACTTTTAGTTAAGCTTAAGCCTTTGGCTCTGCTGTTGGAGCAGGGGTTGCAACTTGTGTCGCCATGGTCTTATATTTTGCCCAACGTTTATTGATGAACTCTTGAGCTTCTGTTGCCAACATTGCCGCACGGTCTGGGTCAGCAATCTGCAACATTCTAAAGCGTTCCTCGTTGTACATATAATCTGCAACAGGAAGCTTTGGATCTGAACTATCTAAGACAAATGGATTTTTGCCTTGAAGTTCCATACGTGGATCGTATCTGAACAATGGCCAGTATGCAGAATCAACTGCTTTCTTTTGTTGTTCAGGGCCGTTAATCAAGTTGTAACCGTGAGCTATACAATGGCTATATGCGATAACCAATGATGGACCATCAAAAGATGCAGCGTCTACCATTGCTTTGACAACAGAAGCGTCTCTTGCGCCCAAAGATACTTGAGCCACATAAACATTTCCGTAATCCATAGCCAAAAGTCCGAGATTTTTCTTAGGAGTTGTTTTGCCTTTAGATGCAAATTTTGCAACCGCACCAAGACCTGTTGACTTACTCATTTGACCACCAGTATTAGAATATACTTCGGTATCGAGAACCAAAATATTGACATTCTTACCGCTTGCCAAAACGTGGTCTAGACCGCCGTAGCCGATATCGTAAGCCCAACCGTCACCACCGACAATCCATACAACTTTCTTTACTAAGTCGTCTGCGAGCTCCATTAATTCTTTCGCTTCAAAAGAAGTATCTTTTGCGAGGATAGATTTTAGAGCTGCGATATTTTCGCGTTGAGCGATTGTTCCTGCGTCGTTGCTTTGGTCTTGCTTTAGAATTTTTGTTACCAAATCGTCTCCAACTTTTGGAGCTAATTTAGTCAACAATTCTTGAGCAAAGCGTTCTTTCATATCGAGAGAAACTCTGAATCCGTAACCGAACTCTGCGTTGTCTTCAAACAATGAGTTTGCCCACGCAGGCCCGCGTCCATCGCTGTTTGTGCAGTATGGAGTTGTTGGCAAGTTGCCACCGTAGATGGAAGAGCAACCTGTTGCATTTGCAATCAAAAGTTTGTCTCCGAAAAGTTGAGTCAAGATTTTGATATAAGGAGTTTCGCCGCAACCAGAGCAAGCACCAGAGAATTCCATCAATGGTTGACGGAACTGAACATCTTTAACAGTTTCGCCGAGCTTTGTTCTGTCTGGATAAGGCAGGTTCAAGAAGAAGTCGAAGTTCTTAGCTTCTGCTGCGCGCAGAGGTTCTTGGAATGCCATATTGATAGCTTTCTTAGTTGGATCAGCCTTGTTTTTAGCAGGGCAGACTGCAACGCAAACTCCGCAACCTGTGCAATCTTCAGGCGCAACCTGAACTGTGTATGCGCAATTTTCAAAGTCGCGAGAACGGAACTTTATGCTCTTGAAAGTTTCAGGCGCATTTGCCAATTCTGATTCAGGATAGAATTTTACACGAATCGCAGCGTGTGGGCAGATTTGAGAGCATTTTGTACATTGAATACAAGTTGTAGGGTCCCAAACAGGAATATCTATTGCAATATTGCGTTTTTCCCACTGAGTTGTAGCTGCTGGCCAAGTGCCATCTACTGGTAATGCGGAAACTGGGAGCTTGTCGCCTTCGTTACGCATCATAATAGCAGTCACGTTTTTCACAAAGTCAGGGGCTTTGTCAGACACGGTTTGTGGGAAGCTAAAGTCTGCTGTAACAGATGCAGGAATTTCAACTTTGTGCAAGTTTGTGATAGAAGCGTCAACAGCTGCGAAGTTCTTTTGAACAACAGCAGGACCTTTTCTGCCATAAGTTTTTTCGATAGATTTTTTGATTTTTTCTATCGCTTCATCCTTAGGCAACACACCAGAAATTGCAAAGTAGCAAGTTTGCATAATAGTATTTGTTCTGCCGCCCATACCCATTTCTTTAGCGACCTTATAAGCGTCGATAGTGTAGAACTGGAGTTTCTTGTCGATGATTTGTTGTTGAACTTCTCTATTAAGATTATTCCAAACTGTCTTGGCATCGTGTGTAGAATTGAGCAAGAAGATTCCGTTAGGAGCCGCACAATCTAACACATTATATTTTTCCATAAACGAGAACTGGTGCACGCCCACGAACTGAGCTTGACCAATCAAGTATGGAGCCTTGATAGGTTTAGGACCAAAGCGCAAGTGAGAAACAGTTATACCACCGCTTTTCTTTGAGTCGTAAACAAAGTATGCTTGAGCAAAGTTTGGAGTTTCAGAACCAATGATTTTAATTGTGTTCTTATTTGCACCAACTGTGCCGTCTGCACCAAGACCAAAGAATACTGCGCGCAAAACGTCAGCAGATTCCAAGTCGAAAGATGCATCATAAGACAAAGATTTATGAGTTACGTCGTCGACTATACCAATAGTAAACGGACTCTTCTTTTCCTTAGATGGATTTTCAAAAATAGCTTTTACCATTGAAGGTACGAACTCTTTTGAACCGAGTGCGTAGACACCGTTCAAGATTTCTGGGTCGAAAGATTTTTCGCAGAAACCTTTTGATCTGCCTTGAGAAATTGCAGTAACAACGTCTTGATAGAGAGGTTCGCCTGCGCTACCTTGTTCTCTTGTTCTGTCCAAAACAGTGATTGTTTTTACTGTTTTTGGAAGAGCTTCGATAAAGTTTTTAATCGCAAAAGGTCTGAACAATCTGACTTTCAAAACGCCATACTTGCCACCTTTAGCGTTCAAGTATTCTGCTGTTTCTTCCGCAGTTTCTGCGCCAGAGCCCATCAATACTACAACGTGCTCAGCGTCTTTAGCGCCAGAGTAATCGTAGATATTATATTTTCTACCAGTGATAGCAGCAAACTTATCCATATAAGCTTGCACGATATCTGCGCACTTATCGTAGTAAACATTGCGAGCTTCAATTGACTGGAAGAATACGTCAGGATTTTGCGCTGTGCCTCTGATAAATGGATTATTTGGAGAGAGTGCACGACGGCGATGATCTATGATTTTTTCATAAGGAATCATCTGAGAAAGTTGCTCATCAGTAATCTTAACGTAAGTGTTGATTTCGTGAGAAGTACGGAACCCGTCGAAGTAGTGCAAGAAAGGAACTCTTGAATCGAGCGTTGCAGCGTGTGCAATCAATGACAAGTCGTGAGCTTCTTGAACGCTGTTAGAGCAGAGCATTGCAAAGCCTGTTTGACGGCAAGCCATAACGTCGCCATGATCTCCGAAAATCGATAGTCCGTGAGAAGCCAAAGCTCTTGCAGAAACGTGCATTACAAAACTTGTAAGCTCGCCAGCAATTTTGTACATATTTGGAATCATCAACAACAAACCTTGAGACGCTGTAAAAGAAGTCATCAAAGTTCCCGTATTGAGAGCTCCGTGAACGGCACCAGCTACACCAGCTTCGCTCTGTAATTGAGAAATATCAGGGGTTGTGCCCCAAATGTTCTTTTGCCCTTTGACAGCCCATTCCTCACAGAACTCCGCCATTGGCGAAGATGGAGTAATAGGGTAGATGGCAATAGTTTCACTTGCTCTGAATGCTACGGAAGCTACTGCTTCATTTGCATCAGTAATTACGCTATTTTTATCTTTCATATCTAATGTATTTAAAATATTGAAACAGCCTAGCAAAACAGGCTCTAAGGTCAATCTTTTATTAGGAAATGAAGAATGAAAATTTAGATTTTTATGAGGTGATTTGAGGAGATTAAAATGTGTTTTTAATAATTTTTCATTCTTCATTCTCTGCACAGCGAGTGCAATCCGCCTCTTTAAAAATAACACAAAACTCGCAAGCGACTTTAGTGTTTCGTCCTTTGATTCTAATTTAAGGATAGTTTTTTATTTTGCTATCAAACTACTCCAAACTCGCCTACAGGAAAAACTATTAGCTTCTTGATTTTATTTTTACAGTAGATAGTGCAAACGCTAATACTCCCGACCAAAAGCCGAGAATAGCCCAACCCCAGAAAAAAATACATATAATAATTGCAAAAATACTTAACCAAAGTCCCCAAGATTGACTTAAAATATTCCAAATTAAATAAACATACAGAGGGATGAATAATACAAAAGTAAGAATAGTATTTATGGTACCAATTCTTTCTGCGCTAATTCCGCAGAAAGCCAAAAGCATATAAAATAAAAATGCATAAACAGGAGTAAAAAAAATAACTATATTACGAATCATTGTATTTTTATTTGATTGTTATTTCCCAATATCAAGAGCTCTTGAACAAGCTTGATATCATCATATTTTTAGATTAACGCAAGGCATTAGCAATTTTTTTTAAGTTCTAAGGAAGCATACTTTACACCTTGATTTTGTATTTAAAAACGGATGTTCCATTTACTTATTATCAATTTCATTTTTTATCTGTGCCTCTTCAGAAAAAGTGCTTGTACTTTCCTATCCAATTTCCAGCGACAGTCTGACGATAAGAAAATCTCTGTACGTAAACTTACTTCACAGCGCAATGGAGTATTGGAAAAAATGCAAAATTATGTACTTTATTTGTCGTCAGACTGTCGCTGATTTTTTGAGATGAGATTGCGTCTGCTATTATTCCTTCAAATTGGAGAATGGATGCGAAAATAGGATGAAACACACGCACACACGTTTTTTTAATATAGATGAACATTTATCTCTTCTTATTAATTTTTAAGAGTGATTTTTTTGTGTGAAAATGGCACATAAAAAAGACTTTTTCTTGTGATGAAAAAAATAGATAAGTATAAATACTAATAAAAAATAGGGTTGACAAAGTTCTTGGAAAATATGAGTTTTCGGACATCAAAATATGACAACAGAATATAACAAATCAATTCTAGGTACATCTACACGCGTTGTAGAGGCTGTTCTGTTGACGACCCCCCCCCCCCCCCCCC
>JGI994J12354_10004014_pt1 | contig 13445 bp, 15 predicted proteins | sample IntmicLarv3ML3BL_FD_12354 | JGI IMG/M metagenome (IMG submission 12354)
CTTCACGCAGAAGGCAGACCGCAAAAGTGCCTTGAGGCACCGCTAGTAACATAGGGCTTTGCCCGCACATGAAAAACCCCCGGCTTCGCCGGGGGATATTTATTAAATAATCGCTATAACATGATTTTGATTACATTACGCCTGCGGGCGCGAGAATAATGTAATCATCTTGAAATTCGCTTATGCTCATTATAACACAATCGGCGATGTTGTATAATCCAAGCCCCCTACCCTTTTTTCGCGATTTGAGTATCCCATGCTATATAAGTCTGTGCTGCGTATATCCAGCTGCATCAATCTGTCGCCGCTGACATCATAATCCGCAAGCTTTGTTATGATCGGCAATGTCGCTTTTTTGCGCGCCGCCGCGAGCAACTTCTTGCCTTTGTCGTTCATCGCAAGCACACGTATATACGACGGAAGCTGCGGATACCCTGCACTTTCTATACCCAAATATGCCGACCATACCGCCCTTGAAATTCGTGCCGCTGTATATCTTTTTGTAACACTTTCGTTAACAACACTCTCTATACCGCAATGCTTCATCGCCGCATTATATATGCGGTTATGCAGTCCCTCGCCCATGTGATTTACATTTTGTAACTCATCGTTACTCATCGCGCGAATCTTCGATATCACCGCCGTGTCAAAGCTCTCCTGTATTACTGGCGCAATCCCGGTTGATACCGCCATATTCCATACATCCAGCGCCGACTTTGGCATATACCGTTCTATCGAATCGCCGGCGTATATCATCTTGCGCATTGCCGTCGCCGATGCTATCTCGCCTGCCGGAGTAACAGAATGATACTCCGCTTTATATCTGCCGATTGTATACGGTTTCATCGCGCTCCCCAGCCGCTCCAAGCTCCGCAGATACTCTATCGCAAGTATATTATTCGGCGAATTTACGATGTCGGCATCGACACCGCATATCTCTGCAAGCGCCGATGCTCTTGCAGATGGGTAGCCCTCCCCATCTTTCAGCTTGCCTTGTATCGTTTTCGTTAACTCGTCCGGTTCATGATTCAGCAAATACGCGATATCCGAAAGTCTTTCAATATCGCCGCACTCGCTGCCAAAGCATATACTGTCCGCAACGCCAAGGGCGTCAAGCGTCGCAATTGCTCCCTGCGCAAATATTTCGGCGGCGTTCATCGCAAAATAACACGGCAGCTCCACCACCAGATCCACACCCGATACAACAGCCATCTTTGCCCTTGTCCATTTATCCGCTATAGCCGCACCACCGCGCTGAACAAAATTGCCGCTCATCACGCATACCACACTGTCTGCCCGCGCCGCCTCTTTCGACTTATCTATGTGATATTTATGCCCGCTATGAAACGGATTGTATTCCGCAACAATGCCCACACATCCCATAATAAACGCCCTTCCTTCCGATTTTATGCCGCAATCACACGAAATTTCTTCGTTGTAATACAATTTTATCATACTTTTTACGCAAATGCTATTGTAATATATTTTTAATTATTATATAATATTTCTGTTTTGATTACATACTAAACACCGACTAAAAGCAAGCTGATCAACTATTGCTCAAAAAGTCTGTTTCGCAGGCTTTTAAATGATGTTTAGTATTACTATTTATATATGAAGGATGTGTATTGAATGAGTAACTTTTTATTACGTATCAAAGAGCGTGCAAAGGCTGATGTAAAAACCATCGTGCTGGCTGAGGGCGAAGATATCCGTACTGTCAAAGCCGCAGATATGATTTTGAAGGAAGGTCTTGCAAACATCATTCTGCTCGGCAACGAAGACAAGATTAACGAATTGGCAACAGGGCTTGATATAAGCAAAGCTACAATCATCGACCCGACCGCTGCGGATAACTCCGCCGATTTCGCAGGTAAGTTCTACGAAATGCGTAAATCGAAGGGGGTTACCGAAGAACAAGCGGCGCAGACCGTTAAAAACGAGCTGTACTACGGCGTTATGATGGTTAAAGAGGGGCTTGCCGACGGTATGGTCGCAGGAGCTGTGAACGCTACATCAAACGTGCTTCGCCCATGCTTGCAGATACTCAAAACCGCTCCCGGCACAAAGCTTGTATCTGCATTCTTCGTTATGGTTGTGCCGGACTGTGAATATGGTCATAATGGTACATTTATATACGCCGATTCCGGCTTGAACGAAAATCCCGACGCGGAAGCTGTGAGCGAAATCGCTATATCGTCTGCGAAATCGTTTAAAGACCTTATCGAAGCCGACCCGGTTATCGCTATGATGTCCTACTCTACATACGGCAGCGCGAAAAGCGAACTGGTAGACAAGATGCAGCTTGCCACAAAGCTTGCAAAAGAGAAGCGCCCCGACCTTATGCTCGACGGCGAACTCCAGGCAGATGCCGCTATCGTTCCGGCTATCGGTCAATCCAAAGCACCAGGCTCCGATGTTGCAGGTAAGGCTAATGTGCTGGTATTCCCCGACCTAAATGTGGGTAATATCGCATACAAGCTCACCGAAAGACTTGCAAAAGCCGAGGCATACGGTCCTATAACGCAGGGTATTGCAAAGCCCGTTAACGATTTGTCACGCGGATGCTGCGCAGAGGATATCGTTGGTGTATGCGCGATTACATGCGTACAGGCACAAATGCAGGGCGAATAAACTGATTTCGTTTTGTCATCCTGAGCGCAGCGAAGGAGCTTTTAGTATCCTTCTACTGTTGCAAGATTCTTCGCTTCGCTCAGAATGACATACAGTTTTCGAAATTCACCATAAAATTCAACACTAGAAAGGACTGTATTGTATATGAAGGTATTAGTTATAAACGCAGGTAGTTCATCGCTTAAATATCAGCTTATAAACACCGACGACAACAGCGTTATCGCGAAAGGTCTTTGCGAGCGTATCGGTATTGACGGCGCACTCAAACATCAGCCTACAGGCAAAGATGAGGTTAAGATCAACTGCGAGATGAAGGATCATTCGGACGCTATAAAATTTGTTGTTGACGCGCTGATTGATCCAAACCACGGTGTTATCGCAAGCATGAGCGAGATTGGCGCTGTTGGACACCGCGTTGTTCACGGCGGCGAGTATTTCTCCGAGTCGGTTATCATCGACGACTCCGTTAAAAAGGCTATCGAGTCGTGTATCGACCTCGCTCCCCTTCACAACCCTGCGAACCTTACAGGTATCACAGCATGCGAGGCTATAATGCCGGGCGTACCGCAGGTTGCAGTGTTTGACACAGCATTCCACCAGACCATGCCGCCTGAGGCGTATCTCTACGCTATCCCCTACGACTTGTATACGAAGCATCATATTAGAAAGTACGGCTTCCACGGCACAAGCCATAAGTATGTGGCCGGTCGCGCGGCTGCTATGCTGGGCAAGCCTATCGAAGACCTTAAAATCATCACATTCCATCTCGGCAACGGCGCATCCATAACCGCTGTAGACGGCGGCAAATCTATTGACACCTCCATGGGATTCACCCCGCTTGCGGGCGTTATCATGGGTACTCGCTCGGGCATTATCGACCCTGCGATTGTGTCTTTTTTGATGGAAAAGGAAGGCATGAGCATCAAGGAAGTTGACAGTTTGTTAAACAAGCAGTCCGGCGTATACGGAATATCCGGCGTAAGCAGCGATTTCCGCGATATCGACGCGGCTATTGCGGCGGGCAACGAACGAGCACAGCTCGCTCTTGATATGTTTGTGTACTCGGTTAAGCGTTATATCGGCTTCTACGCGTGCGCAATGAACGGCGTTGACGCGATTGTGTTTACCGCAGGCGTTGGCGAAAACAACTGCCTCGCCCGCAAGATGATAACCGATGGCATGGGCTTTATGGGTATCGAAATCGACGCTGAAAAGAACGCTAAGCGCGGCGAAGAGCTTGATATTTCCGCACCGAACGCAAAAGTACGCACACTTGTTATTCCTACAAACGAGGAATTGACGATTGCGCTTGACACGAAGGCATTGGTGCAGAAATAGTTAATGATACAAAAACGGATTCTGTAACGATGCGTTACAGAATCCGTTTTTTCATTATGATAGCTTCATATGCCCCACATTCGCCATACTCAAGCATCCGTCCTGCCCCACTATTATGTGGTCCATCACCTCAATGTCCATCTCGTGCAGGATATGCATCAAGCGGCTGTTGGTTTCTATATCCATAGCCGACGGTGTGCATCTGCCCGACGGATGATTGTGGGCAAATATTACTCGCTTTGCGTTATGGCGAAGCACCGTTTCAACAACCAAACGCGGATAGCACGGCACTTCGTCGATTGTGCCCTCGCACATCAGCTCTTCGTGCATAACCTTGCCTGCTTTGTTAAGGCAAATCACATAGAACGCCTCGTATATCCTGCCGGTAAACAGGCATTTTGCGTATTCGCACGCTGTGGCGGAATTGTTTATCGTTTCGCAGCTACGCATCAAATCCCTGGAATACATCCGAAACAACTGCGGCATGAGTGATATCAGTATCGCGGTGTTTTCGCTTATACCGCAGCGTTTGGCAATATCCCTAGGATCGGCTTCGAAGAGCCGCGATATTGTGCCGTATGCGGAAAGCAGCTTGTGTGCCAGCTCATTTGTGTCGCGCTGAGGTATCGCATAGAACAGCAGCAACTCCAAAGCCTGATGCGGCTCAAAAGCGTCGAGTCCTTCGTTTAGGAAACGTTGTCTGACCCGTTCTCTGTGATTCGCATGTGGATTATCTGATGCCATAATAATCTCTCCAATTAGTTCAATTTTACTTAGTATACCTCCTCTATTGAAGAAATGCAAATTTTTTTACAAAATAATATAAAAAAGGCTTGACTATCACGGATTGCTATGATATATTATTTATGCCTTGTAGAAGTCTTTTTTTTTGTGTGCAAAACGTGTGAAAAACTTAATCGGCGCATAAACTGCTTTTGTGCTTCGATTTAAGCACTGTTTCATACTCTTCACACAAATTTAGTGATAGATACATTAAGCATTTAGAATAAAACGGAGGTGTACGGCATGAGAGTGAAAATTACATTGGCTTGCAGCGAATGCAAACAGAGAAACTACAATACTATGAAGGATAAGAAGAATACTCCTGACAGACTGGAACTCAACAAGTATTGCAGATTCTGCAGAAAGCATACCCCACACAAGGAAACAAAGTAAAATCGATCTACGAAATAATAGTCCAATCAGCTTAGGAGGATTCTATAATGGGTGAAAATACGAAAAAGCCTAATATGCTTGCCAGAATCGGCAAATTTTTTAGAGAAGTCCGCGGTGAAATGAAAAAGGTTATATGGCCAACTTGGAAACAAGTTGTTAATAACACATTGATTGTTATTGCTTTCATAATTTTGGTGGGCATCGTTTTGGCAATCATCGACGCTATCTTCAGTTTAGGCGTTCTTGGTGTTATATTCGGCGACTTTAAACACGCGATGCAAGTTGCGTTCCCATTTTTAACACCGCGATAATACACACATAACGGCAGCGTTGCCGATTTTGAGAGTTTGTGGTTGTAAACAACACAATTTGTAGCCGCTACCCTTTTATTATTTTGCTCTTTTGCAGGTTTATACAAATCTGTATCAAAGGCATTGATGTTGGCTGAGAAAGTGACCGGACACACGCATAAGCATGTGATTCCTATAGCTTTCCTGCCGATTAAGCCTATTAGGGCATGGAGGTTTGTATGTCAGAGAATGCAAAATGGTATGTTATTCATACTTATTCAGGTTATGAGAACAAGGTTAAGACCAATATAGAAAAAATCGTAGAGAATCGAGGTATGCAAGATTTGATTCTCGATATACGCGTGCCTATGGAAGAGGTTATGGAGCAAAAGGGCGAAGAACGCAAGCTGGTTATGCGTAAGGTTCTGCCCGGCTATGTTATCATCAAGATGGTAATGACCGACGAAACATGGTATGTGGTACGCAATACCCGCGGTGTTACAAGCTTTGTCGGTCCCGGTTCTAAGCCGGTATCGCTTACAGAAGAAGAAATTATCGATTTGGGTATTGAGAAGTATGTTGCCGAGGTTAACTTCAACGTTGGCGACAGTATTAAGGTTTGCGCAGGTCCCCTCGCCGACTTTATCGGCGTTGTCGAAGAGATTAATATGGAAAAGGAAAAAGTTCGCGTATGCGTTTCCATATTTGGACGTGACACACCGGTTGAGCTTGATTTTTATCAAGTTGAAGAGCTGGATTAATCTAAAATATATTAATTCGGGTCAGTTAAGTGTTTTTAAACGTAAGTCCGCTTATGTTTATTAATATGTGCGAAGCCGCTGCTTGACTTTTGTCAGCCGCTATCGCATCGTTCAAGGCAGATTTTGCTTTGAGTGGGAGGGTTAAAAGCCCGCCATTACCACATTTGTTATTAAGGAGGTGCTATTTCAATGGCTCAGAAAGTTGCAGGTTTTATCAAGCTACAAATTCCCGCAGGTAAGGCAACCCCTGCCCCACCGGTTGGTCCGGCTCTAGGTCAGCACGGTGTTAACATCATGCAGTTCTGTAAGGAGTTCAACGAAAAGACATCAAAGGATGCAGGTCTGATTATCCCTATCGTTATCACTGTTTATGCAGACCGTTCTTATTCGTTTATCACAAAGACTCCACCGGCTGCTGTCCTTCTAAAGAAGGCGTGTAACATCGAAAGCGGTTCCGGTGTGCCCAACAAGACCAAGGTTTCTAAGATATCTATGGATGCTGTCCGCAAGATTGCAGAGCAGAAGATGCCTGATCTTAACGCAGCGGATATCGATGCTGCGGCAAGCATGATCGCAGGTACTGCCAGAAGCATGGGTATCGTTGTTGAAGGCTAATTTGACATTTGCAGTTAGTTAAGAAGTGGGAGAAGCCCATGCGGCTTTGCTTGACCACAGAAGGAGGAAGAATTAATGTTTAAAGGAAAAAAGTATCAGGACAGTATTAAATCATACGATAAGTCCAAATTGCACGATCCTGCTGAAGCGTTAGATGTAGCGATCAAAACATCTAAAGCTAAGTTTGACGAAACGATCGAGCTTCATGTAAAGCTCGGTGTTGACTCACGTCACGCAGATCAACAGGTTAGAGGTGCTATCATACTGCCGCACGGCACAGGTAAGGTTGCTCGTGTGTTGGTTTTCGCTAAAGGCGACAAGCTTGCCGAGGCAGAAGCTGCAGGCGCAGATTTCGTGGGCGGCGAAGAGCTGATCCCTAAGATTCAAAACGAGAACTGGTTCGAATACGACGTAGTTGTTGCATCGCCCGATATGATGGGTGTTGTTGGTCGTTTAGGTAAGGTATTGGGTCCTAAGGGTCTTATGCCAAGCCCGAAAGCCGGCACTGTTACCCCGGATGTTGCGCGCGCGGTTAACGAAATCAAATCCGGTAAGATTGAGTATCGTTTGGATAAGACAAACATCATCCACTGCCCTATCGGCAAAGCTTCGTTCGGCGCCGAAAAGCTGATGGATAACTACAAAGCTCTTGTTGGTGCTATTGTTAAAGCAAAGCCTTCCGCTGCAAAAGGTCAATACCTTAAGAGCGTTGCTATTGCATCTACAATGGGCCCCGGCATAAAGATTAATCCTGCAAGAGCAGAATAGTTTGAAAACTTTTTCAAGCTAAATTATAAATTTTTCTTGACAGATATTCTGGAATATGATATCATGTTCCAGAACTTAATATTCCGTAGACAGCAGGTTTGTAATAGGCTATATCGCTTTTGTGATTTCGCCTTCCGGCCGAGGAGAGCAATTTTTATGACTATACAACGTCATCTAATCTCTCTTGCGTCTATGCGAGAGAGATTTTTAATTATTAAAGTTTTAGAATTTCCAATTCAGGAGGTGAAATCGAATGCCAAGTCCAAAGGTTTTAAAACAGAAGCAAAGCATCGTTGCAAGCCTTACAGATACGCTTAAAAACGCACAGGCGGGTGTATTGTTCGACTATCTGGGTCTTACTGTTGAGCAAGATACACAGCTCAGAAACGAGCTTAGAGCAGCCGGTGTTGAGTATCATGTTGTGAAGAATACATTGCTTAGATTTGCAGCAAAAGAGGTTGGATACGACGAGTTAGACCCTATTTTGCACGGTCCTACTTCCCTAGCGGTTTCAAACACAGACGCTGTTGCTCCGGCAAAGGTCTTAGCAAAGTTTGCTAAGAAAAACGATATCGTAAGTTTGAAAGCAGGTTTCGTTGATGGTAAAGTTATTAATGTAAACGAAGTAAAAGCGCTTGCTGAACTTCCGTCAAAGGACGAGCTTATCGCAAAGGTTATGGGCAGCCTAAATGCTCCTATATCCGGCGTTGTCAATATCCTGCAAGGCAATATCCGCGCTATGGCAATTGCTCTTAATGCGTATGCAGAGCAGAAAGCTGCAGCAGGTGAATAAATTCACCGCGAATAATCTGGTTGTACAAACAAAAAAAATTATATTATAAAATAATGGAGGAAATTAAAATGAGTGAAAAAGTTACACAGGTATTAGACCTGATCAAAGCATTAACAGTTTTAGAGGTTTCCGAGCTTGTAAAGGCTATGGAAGAAGAATTTGGCGTAAGTGCTGCTGCTCCGGTTGCGGTTGCTGCCGCTGCTGCTCCTGGTGCTGCTGCTGAATCTGCTGCTGAAAAGACAGAATTTGACGTTATTCTTGCTGATGCAGGCGCAGAAAAGGTTAAGGTTATCAAGGTTGTTCGTGAGCTTACAGCTCTTGGCTTGAAAGAAGCTAAGGATTTGGTTGACGGCGCTCCTAAGGCTATCAAAGAGGGTATTTCTAAGGACGACGCTGAAGCTGCAAAGGCTAAGCTTGAAGAAGTTGGCGCAAAAATCGAAATTAAATAATAATTTCTACTTAATACAATCAAAGCTCTGTATACACATATTGCGTATACAGAGCTTTTTTCTTGCTTTGAAATCTCATCGTGGTAACATTTTGTCACCATCCATACCTTGCTTTTCCTCCAAAATATAACTTCTCGAATTGGTACCAATCCCCTCCGCTCTGCTCAATATTACCGCCATCTCCGCTCTTGTGATATAGGCTTTTGGCCTGAATGTTCCGTCTCCGTACCCTCCTACTACCTCATTTTCCGACATCTTTATTATAGCGTTATACGACCACTCATGCTCTTCTCTGTTCACATCTGTGAATTCATTGTTGTTAAAATCTACAGTTTCAGTAAAATTAAACGTTCTATCCATTATTGTGCAAAACTCTTCCCGGGTAATAAACCTGTCCGGATAAAACATATTCTCATACCCTTCAACAATGCCAGAATACCTAATATCAGCTATATAATCGCTCGCCCAATGCTTCGCTGTATCAAGAAAATCGTTGCTTACTGGCGAGCTTTGAATATCCGAAACCCTTGCAATAGCCGTAGCGCATTCAGCTCTTGTAAGGAAATCATCCGGCTCAAACATATTGTTACCTCTACCATACAGCCAGCCTTTTGCTATAACATCAGCTATATTCGTTTCCGCCCAGTGTCCATGTACATCTTCTGGTAACATAACGTTGTCATTTTCTATGTCTACTTCCGGAGGAGTCTCCGTATTTTCATCAGCTACCTGCTTCAACTCTTCATCAGGTCCAGTCGGCGCATCCGCCGCTAAAAATTCCGCATACATCTCCCATATATACGCCGCCTCCTGCCCTATCGCCCAACTCCCGGTTCCTCTAAGCCCATACAGTTTCGCCAACTCCAGCTTGCTTAGTAGCGACTGTCCATTATCGTAAAATAATGTGTATGTCCCTTCGCCAAGCGTCGTACCACCCCAAAGCTTGGGTTTCATATCATCTTTTTGTATCGTTATCGTTAATTTTGGCGTTTGGATGTTTTCTTCTGATAAATACTCTTCTGTAAATGCATAGTTAACTTTCAGATTCTCCACATCCCTCTGTGTAAGTGCGCTGCCGCCCGCAACACTCCCCTCTTTCCAGTAGCGCCCGTAAAACGGCACACCCACAACAACTTTGTCCGCTGTCGTGTATTTCAGCGCATAATCGATGGAATGTTTAACAAACTGATAACTCGCAACAGGTCCCGCGTCGCTGCCATACCACGATTCGTCATACGCCATTATCATAAGATAATCGCTGTTTGCGGCAAGTTCAGCATAGTCATAACTACCGTGCCATCCCATAGTCCACCCATTCGGATTTGCTGCCACAGCAACTGAAATCAGTTTGTCCGGCAGTTTATTTCGAAGCAGCCGCACAAATTCTACATACATTTCCCTATGCATATGTGTAACATTTTGTATGTCGACACTCACACCATCAAGGTTATATTCGTAAACCATGTCCACTATTTGATCTGTAAGATTATACATATTGTTAAGTGCTGCAATTCCACTATTTCTGTCCCAATGATTGCTTATAAGTGCCGTAACTGTTAATCCGCGCTCGTGAGCATAGTTAACAAATTCGTGACTCATTTTAGGCGAACTCAATTGACCGCCGCCTATGATGTCGAAGTAGTCAACACAAACTTCGTCCAACACATTCGCTGCTCTATCAACATAATTTTTATAAGTATTGGTTGTGCCGCCATACATATACGTCATCGTATGGGCATGTGCAATCATATGGACATGCAATATTAGTAACATTGTGATAACTATTGTTTTCTTCATACGACCTCCATATATAATAAGTAAGAACTCTGGCATATGACAATATATGATCTATCCTTTTAGTTTACCATAATTGTATTATGTGGTTTTACTCATGCATTATACATAAAAATAGATTTTCGAATAAATTTTCGAAAATCTATTGACAACAAACCTATGTTCTGTTATACTCATGTTAGAACATAGGTTTGTATATGTATTATTGTTAGAAAGGAACTGATTCAAATGACAAATAAAAATATTCGGAAGCCAAAAACCGTTATTAAAAACCGCCGTAGATTTATCACTTTCCTAACATGCTCCATGATACTGCTCTATATACTTGTATCTCTTGTTATCTCCCCTAATTTAACAGAAGCCGGCACCGAAAAGCCGCACATTGTTGTGACTGTGTGCCAAGGAGACACACTTTGGAGTATTGCAGAAACCCATATCAAGCCCTATGGCGATATCAGGGCTATGATGTATAACATTAAAGAGAAAAACGGATTGAGTTCGTCCGATCTCATAGTAGGTCAGACATTGGTAATTCCTACATACTAACAACTAATAGCTTGTTAGTATGCGAATTATTCTAGATTTAGCGCTTAGAAATTACTTTATGTATAGGTAATTCTTAAGTATAAAAGTCTGGAGCGATGTTCCGCACAAACATCGCTCCAACTTTACTCCTTATATTTATATACTATAACTGCAAATATAACATTTTAGCTAATTTAGAACAACCTTACCAACAATATCATTAACACTTGGTATGCCTCTGTTGTCTAAATATTTGTTAACACCCAGCTTAACATCTATCGGCAACATTGGATTTTTAAACATGCCAGTTCCTACCGCAACCGCACTTGCGCCGGCTAGAATAAACTCTATAGCATCTTCATACCTCGCAATGCCGCCCATACCTACTATAGGAATCTTGACCGCATTCGCTGCCTGCCATACCATACGGACTGCTACAGGTCTTACACATGGTCCCGACATACCACCCACATTGTTCGCCAATACAGGCTTGCAAGTATTGATATCTATCGACATACCCAGTATTGTGTTTATCATCGACAGCGCATCTGCGCCGCCTGCCTCTGCGGCCTTTGCAATGTCAGCAATATCGGTTACATTGGGCGACAACTTTACTATAAGCGGCTTTTTGGCATATTTTCTTACCTCATTCGTTATCTGCTCCACAGTTTTTGCGTTTGTCCCAAATGCTACGCCGCCTGCTTTTACGTTTGGACACGATATATTCATCTCTAACATATCAACATCACTAGCTGAAAGTATCGTCGCCATTTCACAGTATTCTTCTATAGTATTACCTGCCATATTAGCGATAATTTTCGCTGTATGCCGCCTTAGTTTAGGTAATTCAGCGTACACAAAATATTCCACACCTGGATTCTGAAGACCCACACTGTTTAGTATGCCTCCGGGCGTTTCGGCTATTCTCGGAGATTTATTGCCTTCTCTCGGAAGCAACGTGAGCCCCTTTACCGCAATTGCGCCAAGCTCATCAAGATTATAATATTCACCGTATTCATCGCCAAAACCAAACGTTCCGGACGCTGTAATGACAGGATTGGAAAGCTCTATTCCTGCTATACTTACCCTCAAATCAGCCATATGATTCTCCTTTCAGTCAAATATGACGGTTAACAAACAATTAACTCAATACTATTTCGTCGCTCCAAAATATCGGACCATCCTTGCAAACACGCTTATGTTTTTCCATCCCTTGCGCAGTTGTTTCGCATGTACAAACCAGGCACGCCCCAATGCCGCATCCCATTCGCTGCTCCAATGAAAGTTGGCATTTTACTTTATATTTTTCTGCCAACAATTTCACTGCCTTTAGCATCGGAGCCGGACCGCAGGAATATATAATATCCGCATCCCCCATCTGCAGAATTTTCTCCAGAAGTTCCACTGCATACCCCTGATACCCATAGCTTCCATCATCTGTTGCAACTGTTGTACTCTTACTAACCGTCGCAAATTCCTGCTCCATAACAACTCGGTCTATGCTTCTAAAACCAAGCAAAACCTGAGCATTATCCAGCTGTTTTGCCAGCATATACAGCGGAAACACACCTATTCCTCCGCCTATTATTACTGGTTTTTCGTATCGTTCAGATATGACAAACGAATTTCCGACAGGACCAACAATATCTAGCGTATTACCTGCGACTCTTTGAGATAGCCACTTGGTTCCGCTACCTTTTGTTTCAAATATGAATCGGACAGTATCATTAGTTGTGTCACATATACTTATCGGTCTTCTTAACATATTGTTAATTCCGTCTCCGCAATCTATATGCAGAAACTGCCCTGCCTCAGCAATTTTTGCTATTTCCGGACAAATAACCATTACATTATATATGCCGGATGCTATCTCATCAATCTCCTGTATTTTGCATATATGTGTCGTTTTCAAAATGAAACATCACATCCTTAAAATATTTGTTATATTGTTAACATCTATCAAACTTTTGTGATATCTACCATATGTAAGCCTATCTCGCTTGCTCCGTGTTGCAGCGTGTCTAACACCGCTTTCGCAGTATCAAGCGAAGTAACGCATGGCACTGAATGTTCCACAGCTTTGCGCCTAATTTGGAATCCATCGCGTTCAGGTGCGCGTCCGCGTGTCGGAGTGTTAATTATTAGCGCAACATCACCGCTCTTTATCAAGTCCAGTATATTAGGCGATCCTTCTTCAATTTTGCAAACCTCATGCGCCAAAACGTCATTTTCATTAAGATATTTGGTTGTACCCGCCGTAGCCACTATTTTATAGCCGCATTTTTCGTAACCTTTCGCTAAC